>ENA-UOJJ01004472-UOJJ01004472.1-human-gut-metagenome-genome-assembly--contig:-CS66-NODE-4472-length-13069-cov-6.048947_pt1 | contig 13069 bp, 10 predicted proteins | sample MGYA00242343_ERZ723890 | MGnify/ENA metagenome assembly ERZ723890 | reverse complement strand
TTTCGCTTCCGAGCGAAATTCTTTCCTGAGATTTCCTTGACACCCTCAAGTTTTTCTGTTATGCAACCATTTCGGCAACAGCATAAGCCGCGCCCAGCTTGCGGCAAATTTGGCGAAAAGGAAGATCGGTAAAGCCTGCCAGCGGTGCCAGAAACACACGTCCGGGAATTGTCACATTGCCGACTTGGACAGAACTGTCAGCCATGAAAGATCCTGCTTCTTAAAAAAACAACCCAAGGCCTCGCATTTGGCCAACTCTTCCGGAGTTCCGACGTTGGCCCAGGGACCTTCGTAGAGCTAACCGCTGCTCAGGTGCGGCGCCACAAATTGGTACAGCCAAGGGAAAACTCTGGAAAACTCCGCTATTTCTCCGCCAAAGATTTTGGGAGAGAAAACAGCGATATTTCCGTAGGTGAACTTTTTATTGTCTCTGCTGACAAGTCCGTCTTTTAAATCCATGTCTCCGTCATGGAAAGAAGGATTGGGCACCAATACCAAATGCCCGACGATTTCTCCTTTTCTAATTCGATCAGCGGCTTTTTCCAGGGAAGCGTAATCAAAGGCGGTAACGATGTCTCCGGAAACCACAACAAAGGGTTCTTGCCCGTCGCTGAGCAAAGGAAGTGCTTTGACAATACCGCCTTTGGTTTCCAGCGCATCCGAGATCGAAGTACCCTCCTGAGAAATGGTCACCCTCATTCCCTCGACCGGATGTTCTGCAAAGTGCGAAGGATAGAGTTCTGCGTAATGGGCGGTATTAACTACCGCCTCGCGGATGCCGCCCTTTTTCAGACGATCAAGCTGCCAATCGACCATTGAGCGGCCCCACAGCTTGATCAGCGGTTTGGAATTATGCGCCGTGAGTTCGTGCATGCGTTTGCCTCTGCCGGCGCACAACACAATCGCCTTCAATCAGACACTCCCTAGAAAGAGTATCCGACGGTCTCTTCGATGCCGGAGATTTGGTTAATGAAACGAGACAACGGTCTTAACGCATCAAAGCGGGAGGCAGTCTTTTGAACGTAATTCAGGAATCGCGGCGTATCACCGAGATATTTCGTTTTTCCGTCGCGGTAATTGAGGCGGGCAAAGATACCCAAAACCTTGAGGTGACGCTGGAGAACCATCCATTCGACGTCTTCCCAGAACACGCCGAAGTCTGCCGGGACCGGGATGCCTTCTTTGCGGGCTTTATCCCAATAGCGAATGGTCCAATCTAAAACCTGAGCTTCGCTCCAGGAGATAAAGGCGTCTCGGCACAAGCAGGCAATGTCATAGCTAACCGGACCGTATACAGCGTCTTGGAAATCAATAACTCCGGGATTGTCCTTTTCTTCGAGCATCAAATTACGCGGCATGTAGTCTCGATGTACGTATACAAAGGACTGAGCAAGATTCTTTTTGATGATGAGATCAAACATCTTGTCGAACATGCTGCGCATCTGCGGCGTAATTTCCATATTCAGATGGCGTTTCACATACCACTCGGGGAAAAGTTCGAGTTCACGGCGAAGCAGTTCTTCGGAGTACTCAGGCAAGACACCCGGTTTGCTGTTCTTCTGGAGTTTGACAAGTGCGGTAGTGGCGTCATCCATTAGTCTAGAGGCGTTGTCCTCCGAAAGGACATCCAGATAAGTTTGAGTTCCCAAGTCTGACAGCAGCAGAAAACCTTGCTCTACGTCCTGAGCAAAGATTTTCGGAACGTTGATACCTTGTTTGGCAAACAGATCGTCGACAAAAATAAAAGGTTTGACGTTGCCGGTTTCGCCGGGAGAGTCCATGACGATGTAAGTCGTTCCGTCTCCGTCAATACGGAAATAGCTCCTAAAACCTGCGTCCGAAGATGCCGGGCGAAGCGTCTTCAGATTCAGCCCGAAAGACCCTCCGATTTTTTCCAGCCACTGCTTTAAGCAAACTTCACGCTCTGTCATTGTTTCTCTCCATCATCCGTTGATCGGAAAGAATATGCAGGTCCATTAAGCCTTTATAATCTTTCCACCTAATAGCGTGCAATTTTAATGTCTAGTTTTTCAATTCGTCGAAAAAGACCCATGGAAGCTTTTCGAGCCCTACCCGTTTTTGTGGCTGTGACTTTAGCTATGCCCTTGCTCGTCTCGGCGGCCGAGCGCGATCAAGATTCCGAAACGGCTACCCGACCTGAGTACGGACTGAAGCTGAACGCGGCACGCCGCTTAGACGAGAGTGCGCCTTCGGAAGAAGGCGATGCCCCGACTTATCTGACGGCGTTCGAAATGATCGGAACGCCCAACGAGAAAATCGAACTTATTGACAGCGCCGAGGTTCGGCGCGGCGGATCCGTACTTCGCGGCGACACCATCACCTATACGTTCGCCAACGACGAGGTTTATTCCAACGGAAACGCCTTAGTTGCCAGAAACGGTACGATTTTCAAGGGACCTGAGCTCACTTACCACCTCGATGCGGAAACCGGCGAAATGCCGAACGCAACGTTCCGATATCTGCCGACTCAGATGAGAGGCACATCCGACAAGATCGAACTTCTCGGCGAAGGCAAAGCCAAGATGTGCAATGCCATGGTCACAACCTGCCGCGAAGGTGAAGAAGCTTGGTGGATTAAAGCCTCTGACATTGATTACGACGAACTCGACGGATCTGCCGTCGGCAGGAACGCACGTCTGTACGTCGGCGGTATCCCGGTCTTTGCCTCGCCTTATTTCAGCTTCCCGGTCGGATCCGAGCGCAAGACGGGCTTTTTAACGCCGAGATTCGGCATGAGCTCCACGCTCGGCGTGAATATGGAAGTTCCGTTCTATTGGAACATTGCGCCGAACTACGACTACACGCTGACATTGAAGCCCATGTCTAAGCGCGGAGTGCTCTTCGGCAACGAATTCCGTTACCTGCAGCCGACTTTCTCCGGCCAGGTAGACTACAACGTCATCTTTAAAGATAAAGAAACGCACGAACGGCGCTACGGCGTAGCCTGGAAACATTATCAGCGTATCGGCGATGTTTCTCTCGGCGTCGATTACCAGAAGGTCTCCGATAACGATTACCTATCGGATTTCTCGACGACCATTCGTGAGTCCAGTGAAAACATCCTCAACCAGAACTTCTGGCTGAGCTACGGACAGACTTATTGGAGTACGTCTATCGGTGTCTACAAGAATCAGACGCTTCGCCCGAACAGAAACTGGGTTGAGAAGCCCTACGAAAAGGAACCGGAATTTAACCTCAGCGGTTACGTTGCAGATTTTCACGGTGCGGTCCTTGATTCTCGTTTGACGGCAACCCGCTTCCGCCGCGGCATCTCGACCTATAACGGTTTGCGAGGAACCAGCGGCGACGGTAACCGAACCTTATGGAACACCTCGATTTCCTATCCGCTGATGGGTTCTTATTGGTTCATCACGCCGAAGATCACGTACTCGCTCACGCACTACAACGATATCAAGCACGCCAGAGCCGAGATTGATAAATCTTCTACCCGCTCACTCCCGATCTATTCTCTTGATACAGGCTTGATCTTCGAGAGAAATTCGATGGTCTTCGGACGGGAAACCGAACAGACGCTGGAACCGCGTTTGTTCTACGCCTACATTCCTTATCGGAATCAGCGGCACATGCCGAACTTCGACAGCTCTTCGGCCGACTTGAACTTCGCCGAACTGTTTACGCCGAACAAATACACCGGTTATGACCGAATTGCGAACACCAACCAGCTGTCTGCGGTTTTGACAACGCGTTATATTGACTCCGGCACCGGCAAAGAATGGTTCTCCGCGACCGTTGGCCAGCGCTACTACTTCACGGATGAAAAGGTCGATCTTTATTGGTCCAATCCCGGCAAAACAAAGAACCGCAGTGATGTGTTGGCCGCATCTCAGTTCTCCTTGTTTGAAGGCTGGCGCTTGGAAGGCGCGATCCAGTACTCAACGGAATGGTCCAGAATCTCGAAGACAAGCGCAGGTATCCGCTATAACCCGCGTGATTTCTCAACGGTTGCCTTGTACTATCGCTACAACTACAACCCCAACGACACGCGGGATGCCTTCTATAACACCAACATCAAGCAGATCGACTTTTCGTTCCAGTGGCCGATCATGAAAGACCTCTACGGTCTCGGAAGGTACAATTATTCATTCAGAGACAAAAAAGTGGTTGACTCCCTCATGGGCCTCGAATATCGTGCGGGGTGTTGGATTCTTCGCGGCGCCGTACAGCGTTACATCCGAAGTGAAGGAAGATCGACAACGAACTTCTTCTTAGAACTTGAACTCGTCGGATTAGGCACCGTCGGATCGAGTCCGATCCAGGCCTTAAGCGAAGGCATTACCGGCTACAAACCGGTCGGGCCGAAACCTGTTGAAGTCGGCCGATATGATTACTACGAATAAAACTATGAAACTGACTCATCTTTACGCAGTATGTGCCTGCGCCCTCCTCTCCCTCGGCGCTGCCAATGCAGACAATGCGTACGCTCAGAAAGCGCAGGCTAAGAAAGAAGCGGCTGCGGCTCAGAAGAACGCACCCGTTCCGGTCGACCGTATCGCTGCTGTTGTCAACCATGATGTGATTACGGAGATTCAGCTGCAGCAGAGAATTCATCAAGTCGCACTGAATCTCCGCAGAAGAAACATTGCGCTGCCGCCGATGGAAAACCTTCGCGACCAGACGCTCGACCGCATGATTCTTGAACGTATCATCGAACAGAAAGCCCGCGATACCGGTATCCGTATCGATGACAACATGCTTAACGGCGCGATCGAACAGATTGCGACCAATAACGGTCTGACGGTTCCTCAGCTCGAAAAGAAACTGGCAGCCGACGGTATTTCCGTTCCGAGCTTCAAGAGCGAGATTCGTAGCGAACTGATTACCCAGCGCCTCCGTGAAAGAGATGTGGACGACAAGATCCAGATCCCGGAAAGTGAAATCGACCAGTATCTGAAAGACCAGAGCGGCCCCGGCAAACGCATGGAATATCGTTTGTCCCGCATCGTGATCAGCTTCCCGGAGAATCCCACCAAAGCAGAAGTGGAAGCTGCTCAGAGAACCGCTTCCCGTGCGCTTGAGCAGGCTCAGAGAGGCGCGGATTTCAGCCAGCTTGCTGCCAGATACTCCGTCACGCCTGAAGCCATGGAAGGCGGCGTCATGGGCTGGGTTCCTGCCGGAAAACTTCCTCCCTTTGTTGTGCAGGCGCTTCAGAATCACAAAGCCGGAGACATCATTCCTCTCCAGGCAGGAAACTCTTTCCAGATTCTCAAACTGACGGGCGTCCGCGATCCCGGTGAACAAGCTCAGCAAGGCGTTCGTCAGACGCATGTTCGCCACATCATGATGCGTCCCTCGAACGTGACCCCTGAAAAAGTCGTGATTCAGCGTTTAAACGAGATCAAGTCCCGCCTGGATAAAGGTGACGGAGACTTCCAGACGCTGGCCCGTCTGCATTCTGCAGACCCGTCCGGTACTCGAGGCGGAGACCTCGGCTGGCTCTATCCGGGCGACGTTCCTCCGGAAATGGAACAGCAGCTCGACAAGCTGAGCGTCGGTGAAATCAGCGAACCGATCCGCACGCCTTACGGCTGGCATATCTTCCAAGTGCTCGACCGCAGAACAAAGAGCGGCATTAACGAGCGCCAGCGTGAACAAGCCAGAGAGGCGCTACGTGAGCAGAAACTCGGCGACGCCGTCCTCGACTGGGAACGACGCCTGCGTTCGGAAGCCTATGTTGAGAAGCGAATCAACAAACCGACCGAATAACATCGTAAAGTCGAAAACGCTTAGGCCTCCTAAGCGTTTTTTCATGGAAACAGAAAATGGCTGAAGTACTCAAGCACCACAAAGCGCGCAAACGTTTCGGACAGAACTTTCTAAACGACGACTTCTGGATCAACAAAATTGCCGAGGCTGTCGATCCGAAAGAAGGTCAAAAAATCATTGAAATCGGACCGGGACAGGCCGCTTTAACTAAGGAATTAATTGCCGGCGCCAAACACATCTACTGTGTTGAGATTGACCGCGATCTCGCCGCTTGGCTGCGAACCAAATTCACACCTGAGCAATTAACCGTGCTTGAAGCCGACGCACTGAAATTCGACTGGAGAGACTTTGCCGCGGAAGAAAAGATTCGCGTAGTAGGCAACCTGCCCTACAACATCTCCTCCCCGCTCCTCTTCAAGCTCTCCGAAATCAGCGACCGCGTCGTAGACCAGCATTTCATGCTTCAGAAGGAAGTAGTCGACCGAATGGTCGCCGCTCCGGGAACAAAAGCTTACGGACGGCTTTCCGTCATGCTTCAAAGAAAGTACCGCATGGTAAAGCTCTTTGACGTGCCGCCGGAGGCCTTCACACCTGCGCCCAAGGTCATGTCTTCCGTGGTCCGCATGATCCCCGTTCAAAATCCGGCAGAAGTTGATGAAGAGACGTTCCATCAGGTTGTCGCGGCGTCTTTTGCTATGCGCCGTAAAACGTTGAAGAACAATTTCTCTAAGTGGATTTCCCCTGAAATGATGGAGGAGGCAGGAATTAAACCGGAGCAGCGCGCCGAAAGCGTGCCTCTTGAAAATTTCATTCGCCTTGCTCGCTTGGTTCATGCGGCAGGCATTTCGATTGTGCTCCCGGGCCAGGTTCAGCCAGACTAGAGAAACCCAAGCGTTCTTGAATGCAGCATTGCCTTAGCCCGCTTGTAATCGGGGCAATGCAGTTCAACCAACTGCCAGAAGCGTGCGGAATGATTCATCTCCGTCAGATGGGCCGCCTCATGCGTATAAAGATATTCCCTCTCGGCCTTCGTTACGAACACCGCATTCCAGTGAATACGAATGTGTCCCCGGCTGCTGCAGCTTCCCCAACGCGTTTTAGCTGACGTCAAAAAGAACTTTCGATAGGGATATCTAAATGGCCCCATCTGCGCGAGCTTCTGTTCAAATTCTTCCTGCAGGGCCGTAAGGGCCCACTTTTTGAGCGTCTTAACAAGAACTTCGAGAAACTGCTCTCGGCTGATGTTCGCGTCCCTTATCCACAGCACAACTTCATCGTCGAAGACGCCGGACTCTTTGCGTACACCCGACACTCGTACCTTTCTTTTGACGTCCAGCAAGACGATTTCTTGTTCGGAAAACAGTTTTTCAAAGAAAGCTCGATTGGAATCTTCCTTCCCTAAGCTTTTCTGCCGCTTCTTCTGAATCCATGCCTGCTGTGAGAGGACCCAGCCCATCACCTTTTCCCGTGAGCTGCGTGTCGGATACTTCACCAGCAGCTGCTCTGAGTTCGGCATTGAAATTGAAATGCTCTTGCGTTTCCCGGGCTGCCAAATGATTTGTATTTCCGCACCGTCTGCCAGCCGAATCGTGCTCACAGTCTTAGCCGGAGCCGGTTCTTTTTCTGCAGACGGAGAGCTGAGGCGCATCTTCTCCAGGAATTGAATAACTTTGCCCGCAGATTTCTGCAACTCAAGTTCCACTTCGAAGTCTGTGAGTCTCGTCGGACAGCGGACAACCAGAGTACCGCTTTCATAGGCGATTTGAGTGTTTTTGCGACGGCCGCTGCGGATAATGCGGTATCGGACGGGATAACTCCCTTCTAAAAGGGAACTGTGGACAAACTCAGAATCCTGTTGAGACAAACGCGCCGAAACATCCGGATAGGCCAAGGACGCCGCTTCAAAAAATTTAAAGTACGGCAGAAATTTCTTTTTTTGAAGTTTCAGCGACCACTTAATTTGGAGCACCGATGGGTAGCCTTTGGTGATATAAATGACACCTTCGGGTCCGGCGGTAATTTGTTCTTCCTGTCCTCCAAGTCGAATATGAACCCGCCGAACTTTGTCGGGATAGACGATTTCAGCCTCTGACGGAGATCCGTCTAAATAAAAATTGGTGATCTTTGGAAATATACGACCTAAAACCATTCAGCCTTTTATTTGTAATATTTAGGAGAAATTCGCTTCATCTCGCCTTCAATTTCGCTGCGGACTTCTTCATTAAGTTCGTGCGGAGTTTTCCCTTCGGGGCTGATCGGATCGCCGAACACTACTTTAATCACACCGGGATACAGAAGGAAGGAATGCTTCGGCCAGCATTCACCGGAATTCAAAGCAATCGGAACAATCGGAGCATTAGTAGCAATCGCCAAGCGAACGCCTCCGGTTTTATATTTAACGGAAGCGCCGGGTGCTGTACGCGTACCTTCAGGGAAGAGCACCAAAGCCCAGCCGTGCGCAAAAAAGTCCGGAACTTCGCGCTTCATGCGTTCAAAAGCAGTGCGTCCTTCGGATCTGTCCACGCTGAACATTCCTAAGGAGGCCAAGCCCCAGCCGAAGATCGGCAGGCGATGCAGTTCGCGTTTGTAGATATAACTCAATCGTCTCGGCACTAAGGCAAAAAAGGCGAGCGTCTCCCATCCCGATTGATGCTTAGAAAGCAAAATCACAGGACCGGTCGCCGGAACCTTATCCATGCCCGTTATCTCATAGCGAACACCGCAGATCGTACGCATTAAGCTGATCACTGTCCGGCACCATTTTTTTACGATGGCGTAACGACCTTCTTTCGAAGTAAACGGAATACAAACGAAAAGAACGATGCCGTAGCAGATGATAGTGATACAAAAGAGGAACCAAAAAATCAGGGCACGAAGCCAGAGCATAAGTTTCATAGCTATTGTTCGAAAAGGCCGCTCTGTGAGCGGCCTTTTGATCGGAAAGTTAAGAGGCTAAACACGAAAGTTTGGCGACTTGATTCATCGCTTTATGAAGCTCGTTGAGCAGTGTTAAGCGATTTCTTCTCAAGGCCTCGTCTTCGGCGTTCACCATCACTTTATCGAAGAACGCATCCACCGGTGCTTTCAGCGGAGCCAGGCTGCGAAGTTCATCTTCATAGCGGCCGGCCTTATAGTCAGCTTCAAGTTTGGGTTCCAGCGTACGAATGACTTCATACAGATCCTTCTCTTCTTTTTCTGTCAGGAGAGCCGGATCAACGGCGTCTGCCAGCGGCAGCGTGTTCTTCTTGAGGATGTTCTCAATACGTTTGTTAGCAGCTGCCAAAGATTCGGCTTCCGGCAGACTCATAAAGTCATGAACGGCCTTCAGGCGTTTCGGAACGTCCGCGAGGATAGCGGGTTCGGAACCGATCACGGATTCAACTTCATGAGCTGTAAAGCCTTGGTCCTTCTGCATGACGCGCAGGCGGTCGTGGAAGAACTGTTTGAGTTCTTCCGTGGCATCTTTAACGCCCGGCACCACAGACTCTTCTTCCGTACCGATAGCAATCAGATTGTCTAAAGAGAGAGGAAGTTCTTTTTCGATCAGCATGCGAAGAATGCCGAGTGCGTGTCTGCGCAGAGCGAACGGATCTTTTTCTCCGGTCGGCAGCTGTCCGATGCCGAAGAGGCCGGTTAGTGTCTCGATCTTATCGGCCAGCGCAACGGCCAGGCTTTCGGGTGTGGACGGAAGCTCGTCACCGGCATAACGAGGCTGGTAGTGCTCGCGGATAGCAAGAGCGACTTTGTCGTCTTCCTTATCGTGATGAGCGTAGTACTCACCCATAATGCCCTGCAGTTCGGGGAACTCTCCGACCATCAAAGTACGCAGATCGGCTTTTGCCAGCTTAGCTGCGCGGCGGGCCAGTGCGGGATCGGCACCGATCTGCTCAGCAATGCGAGAGGCGATCTTCTGAACGCGCTCGCTTCTTTCAAGCTGAGTACCGAGCTTGTTGTGGTAGACCACATGGGTCAAGCCGGGGACGCGGGATTCAAGTGTCTGGAGACGATCTTGATCATAGAAGAACTTCGCATCGGCCAAACGAGCGCGAACAACGCGGGCGTTGCCGGAACGAATCGCTTCGCCGCCGTCTTTGGCTTCGATCTGTGAAACCAGCAGGAAGCGGTTCATCAGTTTCTTGTTCTGATCCTTCAGCGCAAAGTATTTCTGATTCTGCTGCATCGTCAGAATCAGACACTCGGCGGGGACCGTGAGGAATTCTTCGTCAAAGCCGGATTCGTAAACGATGGGCCATTCTGTCAAAGCGGTGACTTCATTAACGAGATCATCGGGCATGATGATTTCGGCGTGAAGTTTTTCAGCGGCAGACTTGAGCGCTCCGACCATCTTGTTCTTTCTCTCTTCGAAAGAAGCGACGATCTTGCCTTCTTTTTCCATCTGCTCGGCATACTTTTCTGCCTCTTTGATGGAAATCGGTTCATGGACGTGGAAACGGTGTCCCATCGTTTCACGGCCGGCTTTCAAGCCGAACAGTTCAACGGGAACAATTTCCTTGTCGAACAAGGCAACGAGATGCTTAACCGGGCGCACGAATTCAACGGTCTTGCCGTTTTCGAGCTGATAGCTCATCACTTTTGGAATCGGCAGACGGCGCACGGCGTGATCCAGAGCGATCTGCAAACCGTCTTTTAAAGAAACACCGGCCTTAGTGCCTTCATATACCAGCTGATCCTGCTTGCCGTCATTGACGACTTTCAGCTCGGAAGGCTCGCACTCGATGCCGAGTGCCTTCATTTTTTTGCTCAGAGCCCGGGTAGCTTTGCCTTCAGCGTCCAGACCGACTTTTACCGGCACCAGTTTCTGACGGAAAGGTTTGTCGGGGGCCACTTCGGAGACATCCGAAATCAGAGCGGCGATACGGCGAGGAGAACCGTAAGCGGTAACCTGTGCGTTCGGAAGAGCTAAACCCTGCTCTTTAAGGCTGGAAGCCAGTTCTTTGGCAAATGCCTTGGATAAGTTGTCCAGTGCCTTCGGCGGCAGCTCTTCTGTTTGAATTTCAATCAATAATGAAGCCATTTTTCTAACCTCTTTATTCTTTTTTCTGGCACATCGGGAAGCCGAGGCGTTCACGAGAGTCGTAGTAACTTTGAGCAACGGCTCGGGAAATTTGACGAATGCGGCCGATATAAGCGGCACGTTCCGTCACACTGATGGCACCGCGTGCGTCGAGGAGGTTAAACGTGTGTCCGGCTTTTAGAACCATTTCATAGGCCGGAAGAGCAAGGTTCAGATCCATCAGGCGCTTGGCCTCGCTCTCGAAGTAGTCGAACTGCTTGAGAAGTTTTTCGGGGTCGCTCGCCTCGAAGTTGTAGTGGCTCTGCTCGACTTCGTTCTGATGGAAGACGTCACCGTAAGTGAGAATGTGTTCGCCGGAAGCGTCCTGCCACTTTGTGTAGACGAGATCGAAAACGTTGTCGCAGTTCTGAAGATACATCGTCAGACGTTCAAGACCGTAAGTGATTTCTCCGGTAATCGGCTTGCATTCCAGACCGCCGACCTGCTGGAAGTATGTAAACTGGGTGACTTCCATACCGTTCATCCAAACTTCCCAGCCTAAGCCCCAGGCGCCGAGAGTCGGGTTCTCCCAGTTGTCTTCGACAAAACGAATATCATTGACTTCGGTATCAATACCCAGCGCTCTCAAGGAGCCGAGGTAGCGGTCAACAATGTCGGTCGGAGCCGGTTTAAGAACCACCTGAAACTGGTGATGCTGATGCAAACGATTGGGGTTCTCGCCATAACGGGCGTCTTTCGGTCTTCTGGACGGCTGCACATACGCAGCTCTCCAAGGTTCAGGGCCTAAGGCTCTGAGAAATGTTGCGGTATGAGAGGTGCCGGCACCGACTTCAATGTCGATCGGCTGAAGCAAGGCGCAGCCCTGCCCGTTCCAATACTGCTGTAGACGCAGAATAACTTCCTGAAATGTAAGCATAATTTCGAACTTTTTTCTTCTCAGCAATGCTGAATTGAGAATAATCTTTTTATTTTAGCGGGAGACGGTGTCTTTTTCTGAACAACAGGGCAAGGATTGCACTGATAAGCAGCAAAACCATGGCTCCGAGCCAAGGAAGCGCCCCGAGCTTAACAAACGGCGTCGGTTCTCCCTGTGCCGCAGCCACTTCAACATCGAGCTTGCCCGGCTTCATGGCAGGAAGCTCGGCGGCGACTTCTCCTTTGCTTGTGACATAAGCCGTCATGCCGGTGTTGGTTGCGCGGATGACCGGTCGAGCAAATTCCATCGCACGCATCCTTGAAATATTGAGATGCTGAGGCAGCGCATGAGTATCTCCGAACCAGCCGAGGTTGGAGAGATTCACCAGAAGATTCGGAGCCTTACCGCCCTGCCACCACTCTCTGATTTCCGATGCAAAGAGATCTTCGTAACAAAGAAGCGGTGCGGCGGACACGCCGTCAATCTCGAAAGTTTTTTGGTCAGCCGACCCCTGCAGCAAGTCTCCCATTGGGATCTGCAGCATGTCGATAAACCACCTGAATCCGGCAGGAACGTACTCTCCGAAAGGAACCAAGTGCTTTTTGGTGTAAGACTGGACGATCTTTTCATGCTCGACCAGCACGACCGTGTTGCGGTAACCGTCTTCTCCGCGCAGAAAGCCGCCGAACATCAAAGCAGCCTTTCCATCTGTAACGTGCGTAAATTTTTTCCAGATTTCCGGCTTCAGCTGTTGGAGCGGGATCGGGAAAATGGTTTCCGGAAGAACGATAAGGCCGTTCTCCGGCGCCGGTTTTTCATTCATCAGTCGAACGTAACGCTCGAAACTTGTGAGACTGCCCATCGGAGAAAATTTTTCGTCCTGAGCGATCCCGCCTTGAACCAAGCGAACGGAAAGCGTTTTGTACGGTTCGCTCCAGTGAATATCGGCCAGCGCAAACGCAAGAGAAAAGACAACCAGAAGTCCGGCACTGGCAAGCGCAATGCCTTTGAGATTTTTGCGCTCCAGGAGGAGGAGCGCTGCACAGCCGGAAATAAATGCCGCTAGAAAATTAATCCCGTCGGCACCGCAGATCGGAGCGAACGCCAAGAGGGAGCCGTCAACATGGGCATAGGACACCGCGCTCCAGGGAAAACCTGAAAAAAGCACGCTTCTGAGCCATTCTGTCAGTCCCCACGCAGCCGGCGCTATAACTAAAAGCATGAGCCCGGCGCTTGAGCCGCGATTCACAGACCAAGCGCAGAGTGCGCCGACAGCCGCGGGATAAAGAGCCAGGTAGCAAGAAAAAATGAAGACAACGTAGGCGGCAAAAACTGCCGGCTGGTAGCCATAGTCATGAACGGAGACATAGAGC
>ENA-UOJJ01004467-UOJJ01004467.1-human-gut-metagenome-genome-assembly--contig:-CS66-NODE-4467-length-13084-cov-14.499731_pt1 | contig 13084 bp, 13 predicted proteins | sample MGYA00242343_ERZ723890 | MGnify/ENA metagenome assembly ERZ723890 | reverse complement strand
CTGTGACGAAAAATATGTACACCGTTGCAGGAGATAGCCCCTGCAACGAAGAGCTTTCTTTACGAATACAAGCCGGAGACAAAAACGCTGCGGAGCGGCTCATCTCACAGAACGAGGGCTACCTCACTGAACTGACGCGGGCGTACACGCTGTGGTGTGAGATGGAGGATTTGAAGCAGGAGGCGGCGCTGGCGCTGCTGGACGCGGCGAGGCGCTTTGATCCCGCCTACGGAACGAGGCTGCTGACCTATGCGACACCCGCGATAGAAGCGGCGCTGTCCGACTATGCCGCGCAGTATTCGTCCTCTCTGTCCATTCCCATCAGCCGGTACAATCAACTGCGCAGGGTGGCATACCTCTGCGCCGAGGGATGGGACTCATCTGATGCTGAGTTGGTCAAGGTGGTGTGCGGAGAACTGAATGTATCTGCCAAGGTAGCTGGGGCATTGATAAAAGAATACCGGACGCTGTTTTGCGTCCGGCAGTTAGGTGACGATGTGTTCTCCGTCAGCTGCGGCGGCGATCCCGCCGTGGCCTATGACCGCCTCATGCGCCGGACGCTGCTGATGCAGCGGATGGAGGAGGTGCTGACGCCCAGAGAGTTGAATCTGGTGCGGAGCTACCTCGGCATCGGCCAGCCGGACGAGGTCGGCATGACTTTTCAGGAGTTGGCAATCCGGCTCAACTACAACGGCCCCAGCGGAGCGGAGAAAGCGTACAAGGCCGCGCTGCGGAAGCTGAAAAAGGACTTGTACGGCGGGGCCTACGGCCGGTGGCTCTCCGCGCAGAAGGCCATCCGCGCCGCCAAAGCGGAGGCGGAGCAGGCCGCGGGGCAGGACACAACGCCGCAGAGAACATGGTGGGAGGAGCAGATGCTGGCAGATTGATTTAAGGAGACACATTGAAAATTATCAAAAACCTGTTTCGCTCTTGTAATTTTGGGCACACTCCACTATACTGATACTTGTTGATACTAATTGCAATCAGAAATGGAGGCGCTTTCATGGATGCCGCATTGTTTACCAAGATGCTGTCCGATAAAAATGTCCTGGATTTGAGAAAACTCGGCTATAAATTCCCGCAGGCCGACATCAAAGAGTTCACGGAACTGCTGAAAAACGGCTTCTATCATTCGCTGCCGCTCAAGGATTTCTCCGGGCAGAACATTGTCTATCTGAGCAGCATTGCGCAGGTGCGCCTTTCCGCTGCCAAAGTGCTTTTGACGCCGCAGAACAGCACACAGCTTTACGGTGTCAAGGCTATGGAGGAGGAGATCGTTTCCACCTTCACTATTGAGCAGGTGGACTTTACCCGCGACAGCGTCCGCAAGATCCTTTCCGGACTTGCGCCAACAGACGAAAGCGAAAACCGTATTTTTGGCATGAAAAAGGGACTGGAGTTCATCAGCGACCCGGCGAATCAAATCACCGAGGAAACCATTCACCAGCTCTATGAAATGGCCATCGGAGCCTATCTCCCCGAGGAGGATCGGCTGCTGCCCGGTCATTTCTACCGGCATGACAGCGTGTATGTGGTCGGCGCAAAGGTGGAGCACACGGGCCTTCTCTGGCAGGCGCTGCCGGAGCGCATGGGAGAGCTGGTTGCGTTTATCCATGAAGAATCCGAGATCAACGATCTGCTGAAAGCGGCGCTGATCCATTTCTACATGGCGTATCTGCACCCATACTTTGACGGCAACGGCAGAATGGCGCGGCTGATGCATTTGTGGTATCTGGTGCAGCAAGGGTATTCCTCGGCGCTGTTTGTGCCGCTCTCTGAGTATATCAACAAAAGCCGCAAGGGGTATTATGACGCCTATACGCTGGTGGAAGAAAACGCAAGGATCAGCGGTATGCTGGACGCGACGCCGTTTTTGGTCTACTTCATTGAACATGTATATCATAAGCTGAACGAGGCGCTTCCGGCTGCTCAGACCACTGCCGTATTCCAGGAGGCTTTGTCCCACGGGCAGGTCACAGAAAAGGAAAAAGCACTGTGGGAGTTTGTTCTGTCCGCTTACGGCGATGCAGAGTTTTCCACCAAGCGGTTGGAAAAGGACTTTGGGAACGCCGCCTACGCGACGATCCGCAGCTTTGTGTTGAAGTTTGAAAAGCTGGGACTGCTCAAATCGATGCAGTATGGGAATCGCGTGAAGTATGCGGTTTGCGTATGATGAAAAACGGGAGCGGCTCCATCAGATTTCATGACCTGCGAGACACTCCGACTACTATTTGACTATCTTCTTCCTTGCTGGGGCAGATAACGAGAATTGTTCGATGGATATCGGACAAGCATAGGAATTAAACTTTTACTTTTGTACTTGTTGTGTTATACTACGAACGATCCATCTGCTCAAAGAAAACAGTTTTTTGCGGATTCCAAAGATGCTTTGAAGGACTATCTTTGAGCAGAGTGATTAGCGAATTTAACGAGTGGTTTGATGCTGACTATGCAAGTACATCCTCACGAAATATTAACCAGAGCTTTGCGCATGATGAGTTATGTAATGATCGACCTATTATTGGAGCTTATTCTTACGCAGGGTATAGGCATGCGGTTGTAATTTGCGGAGTAAACGAAAATTTTGGTTCCTATGCATTTATGGACCCGGCAGTTGGAGATTATTGTGCTGGCGTAATATACAACACGTCGGGGGACTGGTCTTTTGTCAGCGAAAGTAGCGGACATAGGTTTACAATGCAAGGGTACGGTTATTATGCTGGCTAATCCAGCTTGAGAGGTGCGAATAAATGAAACGCTTACGCATTTTCGGAGCAAGTGTATTGTTACTGGTCCTGTTTGGGGTTGCGGCTTCACTTTATTCTCACATTTCAAGAATTGCATATTATGACTTTCCGTTTGCTAAAGTAGATATTGACCGAATTGAATTCCGCAGTATTCTTGATAACGAGGAAGTTATTTTAAATGACTCAGAAGAAATAGAGCGCCTATATAATCTGCTTACAAAAATGCGAATTAGTGAGGATCTTCTTGAGCCTTCCCAGAATACTTTATTACTTGGAAATCAGGGCTTCGCAATAAAAATACATACAGTTTCTGGGAATGAATACATATACCAATACGATCAACATGACCGTACTGCTTCTGGCGGTTCTGGCATCTTTGATGATGGCAATAGCAAATACTCCGTAGAAAAACTTGACTTAACAAGGATATGGTTGGATTTCCAGAAACTTAATTCAGATTCTATGTCATAATGTATTAGCGGTCATTATTATCAACACAAGAGCAGGCTGAGATTTGTCTCAGCCCGCTCTCGTAAACGTATTTCGCCTTTTAACTCAAAGCATCATAAAATTTTGGATATTGTCAAGGACTTTTCGCAAATTTGGTCCCGTCAAGATTTATGCGCAAAATTGTTTGCAGGCTCCGGCTGAATGAAGTCAGCCGGCAATAGAGGCATCGTCCATGGCCGCCTCCAGATGCTTCATGTTCATGTAAACTTGGGATCAGAGTATAAAAATAAGTCGAGGGAATTTCCCTCGACTTACTTTTTTCGTGCCCTGTACCGACCGGTCTGCTCCATAGGTCACATTGTGTACCTGTGAACATGAACCGTTGCGGTTACAGGCTTTTTCGGTGGTCCGAGTGGCGAGACTTGAACTCCCCAAAACAGAAATTAGGGCGTGTTGCCCTTTATTTTTTTGTGTTGATATGTAAGGCTCTCAGGGAAATGCTGTGTTAATTGGTACTGCTTTATAGTGATGCGAAATATTGTCTAAAGGGAAAACTAAAGGGAAAACTTTTGACCTAAATTCACTGTGCCATGTGCTCTAAAATCTCCGCACGCTCGTTTAGTATTTCCTGAAAGATCTCCTGACTGCGGGAGTGCTCACATATGTCAAAACATTTTAGAATCTTTTATGAAATTTGCAAATCTATCATAGATAAACTACTTCCATTATCAAGAAATTTAGCTGTAACAAAATAAGTATCTGTACTTGTTCCCCACATATCAAATACATTAGATATATATTCACATGTCATAGTGCAGGTATATGTCCTTGTTGCCACATCATAGAAAACATTTGCATCAGAATATTTAGAAGTTTGATATAATGACGCTGCGCCATTTGCGTATGCGCCCTTAGCCTTATTTTGAAATGCTGTAAATGTTCGATTTATTACATCTGCATCACTATAGTTGGGTTGCTGTGCTGCGGCTTCTTCATTTTCGGCTACTAATTGATTATATTCATCTAAAGTGACAGCAAGGTAATGTTCACTGTCTGCTGATTTAGGATCATATATATCAACAGTATCAACGCTTTCGCTGATGTAGTCAAAATAATCAAAGTAAGGTAATATATCAAAGGTATGGTCGGGCTCATCAACGTAGCAAAATACAGTATCAGCCCAGCCGTCTAATATAGTCACATATTTTACCATATAATCGCGACCATTTATTTGGAATGCATCAATGACTAGAGATTCTCCGGTACTTGAATTATACCATTCCTTGTAGAGAGGACTAATGTTTTCTTCAACTGAATCTGGCGAATCAAGAATTGTATTTAAATCCACCGTATCACTATCAATATCCTGATTAAAAAGTGAGTACTTTCGTTCCATTTTAGCCTTTTCCAAGCAAGTTGTTGAATCCTTATAGTCTCCAAGTGCTTCAAAAGCTATAATTGCGTTATCATAAGTTTTATTGTTCAAATCTACGAGTGCCTGTTGGTATGTGCATTCGTCTATATAATTGCTGGAATCTTTGTAATCGGAAATAGACGCAAATGTTTTTTTCGCCGTTTCATAATCACCCGAGTTAAAACTTTTTATTCCTGATTGATATGTAGAATACTTACTATATGCCTTAAAAGAAAAAATTGAAATAATAATAAGGCAACAAAAAATCCCTAACAGAAAAATTTTTTTGCCTCCCTTATGCTTCGGCATTGACTGACTGGGCGTATTATCCAGCACAGCGCCGCAGTTAGAGCAAAACTTATTTTTGCTATCATTTTCTTTACCGCATTTTGAACAAAGCATAACAAGCCTCCCAATTCCCGGTTGTTCTTGTCAAGAGTATATCGCAAACGCGATATAAAATCAAGAAAAATATACCGCCATTTGCAGACTAACGGAAATGCGAACTTCTGTATAAAATAATGGTACGAATTTGCGGAGGTGCAGCATGGCCGATTTTAATGTAGCGGACCGGGTATTGGAATTATGCAAGGCTCGCTCATGGAGCCTTTATCGGCTTGCACACGAAGCGGATATGCCGTATTCAAGCCTCAGTACCGTTCTATACAAGACTGCTTCACCCTCTCTTGTATCTATTGAGAAAATTTGTAGTGGGTTCGGCATTACACTCTCACAGTTTTTTTCAAAAGAAAATGAACTGGCAAAACTCACAGCGGATGAACGGGAGTGCTTGTCGCACTGGGAACAGATTGGCCCAGAGGACAAAAAATTAACGCTTGCTTATATGCAAGCGTTAGCGGATCGGCAGGGCCGTATATCATAACGAACAGCTTGTAAGTGGCCGCAGGGAGTCCCTGCGGCCTTTTTATTTTAGCTTGGCATTTTCAATGATGTACTCTTCCAGTGCTGCTTTGGGAATCCGCCAGACACGCCCGTTGCGATATCCCCTGAGTTGCTCATTGTTGAGCAGTTCGTACAATGCGTTGTACCCCACCCTGAGAGCTTCGCAGCATTCCTCAACCGTCAGGACGTCAGGGTATTCTTCAAACATTTTCCATAACCCCCTCACCAGTTTGCGCTTTCATACAGCGGGGACAGAAGGACGTGGCACACAAGCAGCTCTCACATAAGCACCCACGGGGCTTCGTAACAGACCGCCGCCGTTGAGGATTGGTTTTCCGGTTGTATAAGTCTAAACTCTCAATCTGCTGATAAACGGCAGGCTCCGTGCGGCATAACAAATAGGAAATTTTTGTAATACCGAAACCAGCATCAAACATAGTCCTCAGTTGTTCCTTTTCCTCGTCAGTCCAGTATTCTCCCTCGCGATCCAGACGGATCTCCCGATTTCGCATGGCGATGACAGCCTCTTTTTTAGGTTCTTCATTATACATAGTGATTTCTCCTTTCTGAGCATTGTTTACCATGATGTTATCTGTTTTCACCGTAAACTAAGTGCTTTTCAATGATATATCATAATGGTGAAGCCGCCCGGTATTATCCGGGCGGCTATCTTATTTAATAGGAGAAAATGCTATGAATACCAGTGACCGAAAGGCACACCCCTGTTCCCACTGCGGACAAGAGTTCGCTCCTGAGCAGCTGATTCCATTTCAGGATGAACTGCTTTGCCCTGCCTGCCTTGACGAGCAGACCACAATCTGTTCCTGCTGCGGAGAACGGATCTACAAGACCGACAACAGCGGAACGGATGATTTCCCTCTTTGTGAGGATTGCTATGACAACCATTACGAAAGCTGTACCCACTGCGGAAGTCTGATCCACCGCCGGGATACCTATTACCGTGGGGACGATCCCTATTGCCACGACTGTTACCATTCTCTGCCTGCACAGGGTATCAACGACTACTATTTTAAGCCGGAACCGATTTTCTATGGTACGGGGAAACGCTTCTTTGGCGTGGAACTGGAAATCGATGAGGGCGGCGAGTGCGATTCCAATGCTGAAAAAATCCTACGGGTTGCCAACTCAGACAGTGAGTTGGTTTACATCAAGCATGATGGCAGCTTGAATGACGGTTTTGAAATCGTCACCCATCCCATGACATTGAGCTTTCACGAGAATCAGATGCCGTGGGCCGAGATCATGGAAACCGCAAAGGAGATGGGGTATGTTTCCCATCAAGCTGGAACCTGCGGTTTGCACGTCCATATCAACCGCACTACCTTTGGAGCCACAGTGAGCGAACAGGAGGCTGCTATCGCCCGTGTCCTGTATTTCTTTGAAAAATTCTGGGACGAGCTGCTGAAATTTTCCCGCCGCACCCAGCGCCAGCTTGACCGCTGGGCTGCCCGGTATGGCTATAAGGAACAGCCCAAGGACATCCTTGACCATGCCAAAGGGAACAATCACGCAGGACGCTATACGGCGGTAAACCTCACCAATAGGGATACGGTGGAGTTTCGGATGTTTCGCGGAACTCTGAAATATAATACCCTGATTGCTACGCTGGAACTGTTGGATAACATCTGCGAGATGGCGGTCTATCTGACGGACAAGGATATGCAGGAATTGTCATGGACGAGCTTTGCAGCGGGCTGTACCCAGCCGGAATTGGTGCAGTATCTCAAAGAGCGCCGCCTATACGTCAATGACGCGGTGGCAAGTGAGGAGGATATTTAAATGTGCTGTTTATTTGGATTGATCGACTACCGTGGGACGCTGACTGCCAAGCAGAAAACCCGCTTAATCCGGAAACTGTCTATCGCCGCAGAAGTACGCGGGACGGACGCTACCGGCATTGCCTACAACACAGAGCACGGTCTACAGATTTACAAGCGGCCCCTTCCAGCACATCGGATGCGGCTAAACATACCGAGCAATGCAAAGGTTATCATGGGACATACACGGATGGCAACGCAGGGCAGAGCCAAAAAAAATGAAAATAATCACCCTTTTCGCGGCAGCGTTGAGGACGGGAAGTTTGCACTGGCCCATAACGGTGTGCTCTACAACGATTACAATTTGCGGCGGTTGCTCCACCTGCCAGCCTCAAAAATCGAGACTGACAGCTACATTGCCGTGCAGCTACTTGAGCAAAAAAACACCCTTGACCCTTCCAGCCTGAAATACATGGCGGAACAGGTCGAGGGTTCTTTCACGTTTACGGTGCTGACAGATCGGGATGGACTGTACTTCGTGAAGGGCGATAGTCCCCTCTGTCTGGTTCTGTTTCCCGATGCCGGGGTCTATGTTTACGCATCCACAGAGGAAATTTTGAACGCGGCCCTGCTGAGCTTTGAAAGACTGCTGGGGCGGTCACAGAAAATGCCGACGGACTGCGGTGAGATCATCAAGATTGATCGGAAAGGCCACCTCAGCCGCAGCACCTTTGATGCGGCTGCGCTGTACTGCAACCATTGGGGCCGCTACAGCTTCCCATTTTTAAGCCATCACCCACAGGCGGAGCATGAGAGCGTTCGTGTACTAAAATCTATCGCGGCGACTTTTGGATATACCGATGAAATGATCGACCGCTTGTTTGACCGTGGCTTTACCACGGACGAAATCGAAGAATGGCTGTATTGCGGAGAAATATGAAGGGGGGTGAGCGTATGGAGAAGGCAGTAGGAAAGGCATCTGCAAGCCACAGAAGTACGGATGTATACTGCAACTTTGAATTTGCTGTACGCAAAACACACAGCCGCAGCAAGGTCAGCAGCCGCGCAAGCATAAAGCAGAGTGGTGCAGGAAGAAAGGAGCGATAGGATGTATTTTGTAAAGCCACCTGATCCACCGCCGATGCTGGCGGTCTGGATGTTTCTAAAGGATTTATTCAGAGTCTACTAAAAGAAAGGAGGGCTTAAAAATGGAATGGACTTTTGCAGGGTTTGTCACAACCTTGACGGTACTGCTGGTTCTGGATCACGCAATCGCCACTAATTAAAATGCAATGGAAGGAGTCTTTTTGTGCCTATTTTGTTCGCAGTTGCTGGTTCTGCCCTCGGCTGTTTTGCGGAGGGTGCCATCTTGGGTGCCTCCGTGTATCTCGTCAGCCGGGGTGTCCGCAATCCCTTGAAAAATAAAAAATGATCCGTAGAATGGGGAAGGGACACGGGGCAGACTCAAAGCCGCACATTAGTGCGGCTTTATCGTCTCGTCCCTTCCCCACGTCCCTTCGGGACTTCCCCATCCCTCCGCCTCGCAAAAGTATTGATATACTACCTGCCGTAGTCACCCGGCAGGATTCTGTTAGCTTACAACAGCGACAGTATGGTAATGGATATAATGTTGTGTCAGTGTGTCGATGATTTTTCTAAAGTTGAAAAATAGGGATAGGGCATGGAGACAGTACGCGCGCAAAGATTATCCATGCAGACATATTAAGTGGCTATTCTTTTTTGCTCGACACATTGACACAACACTCATTATATTAGCGAAGGTATCGATATACACATGCGGATTGCTGGCGGCTGCGGTGATTCGCATAGAATTGTTGGCAATATCCGTCACTGCGGTGCAGAAGGTGCCATTGTATAGTTGACGTTTATTTGACATCAAAATTCATGGGCTTAATGAGCGAAATTTGTGAGTATTTAATAACCATAAAAAGAAAGATATATTTCAACAGCGTGGTCTATATCCGCATAAAGGTACTTTTTAGCGTATCCATCCTTGAACCCGATTTTTTCATCTAATACCTGCAACGCCAAATTAGTTATTTGTCTTTTCAACTCTTCGTGCAAATAAGCCTTACACAGTGAAGATTCATCGCCAAATTTAGCAACAGCGTCTTTTCTGACTATATGTGCGAGTTTATTTAAACGTTTTTGGAAACACTCGTCATCGGGAAGTGCATAACGCATTGTGTTGGTTATGTGATTGCGAACGGCATCAAGCAGCATAGAAGAAAGGCTGTGTTGAAAAGAACTATCCCGCTTAACGAGGAGTGTTATCGTTTGCCTCAATAGCTGAAGGTCAGATTCTCCGCATATTGATATACACTCAAGTATATCTTGGGTTAGCCTCAAGTCGCGGTGCGCTGCATTTTCTAATTGCTTTTGTAAAAAATCATAGGGACTAAAGGCGATAGGTCCAGAAGAATCAGGAACAGCGTTTTCAACTGATAATCCAAAAAGCTGATTCAGATTCTCCATTTGCTGAATACTAAATGCATAATCTTTTATTGTCTGAAATATTTGATCGATTTCCTCAGGCTCAGCAGGGTGCTTCAATCTTTCAACAGCTGATTGGTATGTTTTATTATACGCTATTTCTATTTGACGCCACCCTTCTTTTGTCATTCCCATAGCTGACGCAACCTCGTTCAGTGATTTGCCCTGTTCTTCTCTAAGTGAGATTATTCGTCCAAGATTATTCAGTGGTATCTGTATGCCTTTTGGGGTGTCTTCCATAACATTCTCCTTATCTACGTATAAAGACCGTCAACTGTGCGTCAATTTGTAGAGATTAACAAAAGCAAAAGTTGCTCAAAATGCCTCCTTATGCTACGATTCCCGCAGCAAAAGGAGGTGCTAACTTGGATAAAGCAAAAATTGTAAGAAAGTGCCTTGATCCGCCAGACTTCCGCAGCCTGTACGAAGCGGAGTTCGATATGGATCGTCTTAGGGCCGAGGAACTTGCTAACTGCGATCCGAATGATCTGCTGCTTCCCCCTGCGGGTGAGGAGGACGAGCCGGATGTAGAACGTTTGGAGACTGAATACCGCATGGCTATGAAAGAGGAGGCGAGCCAGCAGCAGTTTCAAATGTTTGAGGAGGACTGGAAGGAGTGCGAAAAGTTAGCTCAGTCGCATCCGTTTTTTGAGAGGTCACCGATTGCCCCGCAAGCAGTTCTGAAACCGATGACGGGAGTCCTTAGCGCCGCCAACACAGAAAATAGCGCAAAAATGGTTTCAAAGGAATCGACACAGGAGCTTGCTACCGTACCCATCAAGAAGTCGGTCACAGTTTCCGAGGCGCTGAACCCCTATGAAACTGCACGGGTTTTAGCAACTCATGACCACATCTTCAGCTCTGCCGGTCAACTTTACTTTTTCGATGGTAGCGCCTACATCTTGGCAAGCCGGGATGAAGCGTTAAGACGACTGATGGACTCCTGCCGTGCTATGGTAGCCGCAAGCGGTAAGACCCAGTTTGTCAAACAGGTGTACGATACCTTGCTAATGGAGCCGAGAATTTACAAAAATGGAGAAGACCATCCCAACATTGTTTCCTTTGATGATGGGCTGTTAAACCTTGATTCATGGACATTTTTGCCTCATGACCCGAACCTGTTTGTTACTACCCGGCTTCGTGCTTCGTGGGGAAAAGGACTGCACGCTCACTGTCCGGTTTTTGAGCGATTCATGTCTGGAATCACAGCGGGAGATCAAACGCTCCAGCAACGGCTTTGGGAGGCAATCGGCTATTTGCTGGTGCCCGACCAGCGTGGTAAAGTTTTTGTTATTTTTCAAGGACGCTCCAACTCCGGCAAGGGCGTCTTGGGCGAATTCATCCGCGATTGCTTCATTGGCGACGTAGTTTCCGCACTGGCTGTCAATGATCTTAGCGGGAATTTTGTCCTGTCCGATCTCGTTGGCAAAAAGCTGTGCGTTGACTTCGACCTTCCTGCTGACCCGTTCAGCAAAAATGCTATCAGCAAGCTGAAAAAGTTGACGGGCAAAGATTTGCTGTCCAGCGATGTCAAATTTCAGAATCGTGTGCGGTTCGTCTGTACCGCAAAGTTCCTCTTTGTAACGAATCATCCGATTCTGCTGCCCGGTAAAGATCAGGCTTTTCTGAATCGCCTTGTCCTTATCCCGTTTGCCGTCTCAGTTGCGAAAAAAGATTGGGACCATGACCTAAGCGACAAATTGCAAGCTGAGAGAGATGCGATTGTGGTCAAGGCTCTGATGGCCTATCGCTCACTTCGGCAACATAACTATATTTTTTCAGGCGATTACCCTCTGAATCTCGTAACCGAGGATGGTACTTCTGATTTGGCCGCAGTTACGGCATTCCTGCGGAACTCTTGTGAAATTTGCAAGGGATCATGGACTCCGACACAAACGCTCTATGCCGGATTTTCCCAACAACATGAGGGCATTTGTGAAGTGGGACGTTTTTCCGAGCTGCTTTTGCACTTGTGCCAAGCGCAATGCTTGCCAGTGCGGAAGATAAGGGGACGCATTGCTGCCAAGGGCAATCCAGTCTATGGGTTTGAAAATCTAGTTTTAAAAGGAAAAAAGGAGTAAAAATATGAGAAGATTTAGCAATTTTGAGTATTATTCCGTGTTCGGGAGCAACGGCCTTGCGGTGATGGACTCCTATCCCGGTGCGATGCGAATTCAGAAGTATATCAAGCATGCTACCCTGAAAGGCTTTGACGATTTTCAGGATGCAGAAGACTGGGCCATTTACCAGTTTGAGGATCGTTGCCCCCGCAAGTCGGGGATGATTCTCAGTTTGGAGGTCAATCAGCCGATTTTCTTCAAAAATTTGCAGATGGATGGAGTATGCTGATGAACAGAGCGAACGTCTGTGAACTGGACTCCTTGCCGCTTGCACTAACTGTTGCGGAGGCAGCAAGTGTCCTTCGTATTGGGAGAAGCAAATCGTATGAACTTGTCAGGTGCGGAAAACTCAGGAGTATCCGCATCGACAAACAGATTCGGGTGCCCAAGCAGGCAATTTTGGATTTTATGGCTGCGAACTAAGCAAGATTGGGGGGGGAGATCAACTCCCCCCAATTTTATCTTATTTACATCCTATATTCAAGGGAGGAATCTCTATGGCCCGTAAAAATATTAGCCGTGCCGCGCAAGGCTCCGGCACGATTAGAAAGAAAACTGTCACCCGTAATGAGCAGACCTATACTTATTGGGAGGCGCGGTTGACCACCGGTTATGATCCCGGCACGGGGAGACAGATCCAGCGCAGCTTCTCCGGTAAGACCCAGAAGGAAGTTCGTGAGAAAATGCAGGCCGCGGCGGTGGAGGTCAATGCTGGTACTTATAAGGAACCGTCTAAAATGACCTTGGGAGAATGGCTGGATACTTGGCTGAACGAATATTTAGGTGGGGTCAAGCCAATGACGGTTGTAAACTACACCCAACACGTTGAAAACCATATCAAGCCTGCTCTTGGCAAAACAAAACTATGTCAGCTGGATGCACCGAAAATTCAGCATTTCTATAATGATTTGCAAAAACCTCATGGTGACACTCCGGGCCTCGCTGCCAAAACAGTCAAGTGTGTAAACGGTGTTCTTCACAAGGCTTTGCAACAGGCCGTAGCGGTTGGTTATTTGCGTTTCAATCCCGCAGATGCCTGTAAACTTCCGAAGGTTGTTCGCAAAGAGATTAAACCGCTGGACAATGCTGATATTTCAGCTTTCCTAAAAGCTATCGAAGGGCACTGTTTTGAAGCAATCTATATTCTGACCCTTTTCA
>ENA-UOJJ01004460-UOJJ01004460.1-human-gut-metagenome-genome-assembly--contig:-CS66-NODE-4460-length-13095-cov-7.264724_pt1 | contig 13095 bp, 13 predicted proteins | sample MGYA00242343_ERZ723890 | MGnify/ENA metagenome assembly ERZ723890 | reverse complement strand
TCTTTATGCAAAGAAATAATTTAATAAAAGTTTATGCTAATGTTTAGAACTACTGCGTTCTAAGCATTTATTTTTTGATCTAATACTTAATTGTATAATATTAACAAGTAGGATTATTTAATTATATATAATTCTACAAAATTCTATAATAAATTGCCCAAAAATATTGACGATGTTAAAAATATCTTGTATAATGAGAAACATAAGATTGGAATTAAATGGAATATGTTAATACAAATTACGAATTAATTTATACCAATTACTAATTAGGTATTGACTTTTATTGAAACTTAATTATTAATGTAATTAGATTATGTCTAATTATGTTAGTAATGGTCGAAATTTGTTTGACTATTGATAATTGTATATTATCATTGGTTCGTTATAATTTTGAAAGATTATTATAGATAAATAAAATAGGAGAAATATTTATGTTGAATTTAAACATCGCAAATAAATACATGTATGAAAATGAGATCGATGCATGGCTAATGTATGATTTCAGGGGAATAAATCATGTAGCTCATGAGGTTTTGGGTCAAGTTCCAGTTGCATCTAGACGATACTTCATTATAATAGAAAAAGACAATGATCCTATTGTTATATGTAATGCTTTAGATAAACCTCAATTTGCGTTTTGTAATTTTGAAAAGTATTATTATTCAAAGTTTGATGAGTTGATAAAACAATTAAAGATAAATTTGATGAAATATAGTAAAATAATCACAGAGTATTCTCCAAAAGCATCTTTGCCAACAATGTCAATTATTGATGCAGGGACTTTGGAATTAATAAAAGAAATAAATAAAAATATATCTATTTATTCTTCATCTGATTGTTATCAGTTAGCGTGTGGTGCTTGGGAGAATTATTCTTTGGAAAGTCATATAGAAGTTGGTAAAGAGGTTGAAGAAATAAAAAATATAGCATTTGATTTTATTAAAAATTCTTTGTTAAACGGAAATAGAATAACTGAATATGATGTCCAACAATTAATTGTTAATGAATTTTCAAAGAGAGATCTTGTTACAGAAGATGTACCTGTTGTTGCAGTAAATCAAAATTCCAGTAATCCTCATTATGAGCCCGGTCCATCTTTATATACAGAAATCAATATTGGCGATTGGGTTCTTATAGACCTATGGGCTAAGTATTACAATCGTACAGCGGTTTTTTCTGATATTACATGGGTAGGTTATATGGGTGAAGTAGTTCCATCTAAATATATAGAAATATTTGAAATTGTAAAAGAAATGAGAGATTCTGTTGTAACTCTATTAGAAAATAATTGGAAAAAAGGTTCTGTTATTGAAGGTTGGGAGGCAGATGAAGAGGCAAGAAAAATTGCAAGAAAATATAAATTAGAACAGTATTTCATTCATAGAACAGGACACAGCATTGCTCCAGGTGACATACTACATTCTCTGACTGTCAATCTTGATAATTATGAAACAAAAGATACAAGAAAAATACTTCCAAAAATCGGATTCTCTGTAGAACCTGGAATATATTTACCTGAATTCGGTGTGAGATCTGAGATTAATGTTTACATGGACGATATTGATGGTCCTATTGTAACAACTAACAAGCAGAATAAAATAATTACTTTTTAGCAATTGATTTTATATTTATTTCTGTAATTTATAAAAATGAAAGGTGAATATTTATGGAGATACAACAGCTAAAAAAAATAATTGCAAATTATAATAAACCTGTACTTTTTATAGGTGCTGGTGCCTCTATAAGTTCTTATGGGTTAGGTGCAAATGACATAACGTATTTTTTATTACAAGATTATTATCATAATCAGGAAAGCTCACAAATGAAATACTTATTTGAGCAGGAATTTGAATGTGAAGCAAGTTTTGAGAACGTATTAGAAAAATTATTTAAAACTCAATATGATAGAAAAAAAGTTGTTGAAAATTATCTAGATCAATTAGAAGTATCAACTGGATATCAATATTTAGCTGTTTTAGCGAAATTAGGTTATATATGCCCTGTTATTTTGACTACTAATCATGAAACTTTGATAGAAAATTGTTTGTATGATGACAACTTGGTAGATAAAACGATGAATGTTGTATCTTTAGTGCAAGAAGATTTAAAAGATAAAATCTTGAACATTGAGGATAATACCATTTATGTTATACATTTACATGGAAGTTTTATTAATTTAAATTACATTCAGGTAACATCAAAGACTACATTTTCTTTATCGGAAAATTGTAAATATATTATTTCTGATTTGTGCAGTAGATTTGGGATAATAATTATTGGCTATGGATATAAGGATGTTGATGTAAGAAATTTATTACAATCAATGAATACAATTTCTAAAGGGGTATACTATATTTCATATGGAAAGTTTCAAGGAAAAAATCAAACTGAGCTAATTAAGATGCTAGAATATCACAAATCAAATAAAAATATTATTGAGAACTGTTCATTTGATGTTTTTTTTGAAAATATCGGAAAAGATGCTTATTATGCATATATAAGAAATAAGGTTGAAAACCAAATTGACGAGTTATATGAGCTATTAGATGGAGCAAGAAGTTTTATAGAAATTAGAAATCAAAAACTTGGTGATATAAAATCAATGACTGAGGATCTCCATCGTGAATTTGATTTGAATGAATTGTTAGCGCTAAAAGAATTTATTAACTATGAAATAAACAAAAATGGAGAGGTTTATAGATTACAACAAGGAATAAGCTATTTAGAAAATGCACTATCTCAATCAGAGACCTTTACATCTTTTACATATTTATGTAAACTCAAGTATTATTTGTTGAACGAATATTTGAATCTATTTCTTCTTGGCGATAATGTTTTAAAGAACAAAATTGATTATTTAGATAAAATCATAGATATAGGAGAGGTGTGTATAAAGAGATTAAAAAAGTCTAATAATCAGTTGGTTGTAAAGTTTGAACTTTTAATGGGAGAGGCTTTAAAAGAAAAAGCCATGTTAAATATGGATCCCAGTTTACAAGTACAAAATATTGATAAAGCACGTGATATCTTAAATAAAGCCGTTGCCCTTGTTAATAATAATAAAACGAAAATTACTTGTCCAGAACTTTTTTTAGGCATTGCATATCGACATTTATCAGTAACATATGAATTGGAAGCAGATTTGTCACATGATAGTAAAGAACGAGAAAAATGTATTGAAAATTGGAAAAAGTATTCGTTGCAAGCTAATGAATATTTAAAACCACTAAATGAAAATACAGTATGTGGGTATGCAGCTATGAATATTGCAGCCAGTAATATAGCTATGCTGCAATTACATGCAAAAGATGATTATAAAAAGAAATTAATTGAAGAGGGAATAAATTATTTACAAATATCAATCCAACTTCATAGTGAAATGAATGAATATCGAGGTGTCGCTTGGGCACATTTGCATCAATGTAGATTATTAAGGATGAAACTTGACAATATTACAATTGATATGGATATAGCCAAGCTAATTAGTCAAATAGAGGACAGTGCTAATATAGCTGTCAATAATATTTTAAAAACGGATGATTTATTAGGCAAGGGACTGGCGTATCAAGAACTTGGTATAGCACTAAGATTATATTATGAACTTATAGATGCGAGTTCTGATGTAAAATTAGAAAGCGCGAAAATTATATTACAAAAGTCAGTAGATCTTTTAAAGAATACTGGTTTTTTTAGAGGACTCGCCGATTCATGCATTGAACTCAGTAGTACATTGTATAAAAAGTGGAAAAAAACTGGAGAGCTATTGTATCTTATTGATGCATACAATAATTTAAACATAGGATTAACATCTGCTTGTAAAAATTTGAATTTAACTACAAAAATGGAAATAATTTATGAGCAGTTAAGAAAAGAAACCAACAAAATAGTAGAGCTTATATAATGTATAATTCAATTGGACTTTATGAACTGATTTCGAATTCGATTTGTCACAATCATCAAAAATAGTGAATACCCTATAAACTTTTGAACCATTCGGTTCTGTACAGATGATAGGGCTTCTTATTTTTCCTTAATTTTATGCATTTTAATGGATTCTGGATTCTCATATGTTTTTTTGCTTGAATAGAATATGGAGGGATTTGATATGTCCGCAAATGAAATAAGTTTTGAAGATTTCACAAGGTTTCGGCATAAGTATTTTGAGCAAATTGAAAAGATTGAAAGAAAAATACAATATTTCATATTTAGAAGTCGAAATTTTATTAAAAAAGATCCGTTTTTGGAGGATGTGTTTCTTGAATCCATTTTAGTGGATGTTCGTGCTATTTTGATGGAGAATGAACGATACAAAAAGAATTATACAATGCAAAATTCTTTTAAGATCAATTCATTGGGTGATGGAAGTGATGCTATTTCAAAATTTGCGAGTGAAATTGATGAATATATGAAAAAGACTGTGTTACCTGATGGTCAAACAAGTTTTTATAAAGCTGTAAAATTCTATACCGATAAATATATTGCACACCGTGATAGTACAACTCCTGATGATGACAGGAAATGTGCTAAAATCAAGTCGTATTTTTTGGATGACCAAAATTTTAGTTTAGCGTATACTGTCCAAGCTATAATTGAAACTGCAGAAAAATTTGAAGAAGAGATAATACTTAGAAGTCTTGAATCACTTACAAACGGTTTAGATGTAGTTGAATTGGAAAAAACTAAAGAAGACTGTAATTCAGTTCAAGATGAATTTGAAACCAAGTTGACAGAGGAAATTCTCAAGAAGTCACCTGAAAATATCGCTTACTTGATAGGTCTTGATGTACAGGGTTTTCAAGTTTCTGATTTTAAACCTACAGAACTTAAACAGATGATTTTAGATTATATAAGAAAACTTAATAGAACAAAAAGATCAAAGTTTATTATTAAAGTAAAAAATCTTCCAAATGATAAGTCTAACGCCATCTGAACCCCTGTGTTCAAATGGCGTTAACTTCTTGCCGAAAAAGCCTTTATTATAGGGCGTTTCCGGCATTTTTTATTTTTGGACAATTTTATGCCACAAAGATAAAAAAGTGAAATTTTAAAAAGAAAAACTCGAAAAGTTTAAATATGAACCCCTTAGTACAATTTCATCTTTGCGTTTTCCCTGATTTCTCAGTAATATTCTTGCTCAAATTGCTCAGGTGTCTTGTAATTTATAGTGGCATGAGGCCTTTGTGTGTTGTAAAAATCAATATATTTGTATATTGTATTTATTAAATCCGCTTCGGATTTGAGTTTTCTTCGGTATAATTCTTCTCTTTTCAGCGATGAAAAGAACGATTCAGCAACTGAATTGTCATATGGATTTCTGACTTTTGAAAATGAATGTACCATCCCGTTTTCATCCAGATATTTCGAAAACGATGCTGAAATATAATTTGATCCATTGTCAGAATGAAAAATTAAACCTTTATCCGGATTCCTTGATTCAACAGCAATTTTAACAGTAGACTTTGTGAGCTGAGTGCTGTTATTCTTTGATATTTTACAAGCGATTACTTTCCGTGAATATAAATCAATAACTGCGCAAATGTAAAACCACTTACCATTAAACTTAAAATATGTAACGTCGCTGACCCATGCAGTATTTGGAGCGTTAAATTTAAATTGCTGTTTGAGTACATTTCGTTTGCGTTTATCGCTAAGATATTCTTTCTTTGAATTGGTGCGTATACTGAAAAGATTCATCTCCCTCATAAGCTCACGAACATATTTAACACTTGTATTTTCACCGTTGTTCTTTAGGACAGCGGTGATTTTTCTTGCTCCGAAAATTTGGTTATTTTCTTCAAAAATACGTCTTATTTCATAACAGAGGTATTCACGGCGTTTCTTGTACCAGGTATTATCGCCCTTATTGCGTTTAATATGGTTATAAAAAGTACCTCTTGGGACATTGAGTGCATCACACAGAACATGAACACTGTATTTTCCGTACAGTTTTTCAAGCTCGCAAAGCTTGTTCTGTAATGGAGAATAATAATTGCAATTAACTGTTTTAAGAATTTCTATTATTTCAGATTGGCGTTTTACAGTTCTCCGAAGCTGTTGAAGCTCTCCTGCGATGAATTGCTTTTCATTAGACTTTAAATCCGGTTTATATAAATTGATCCAAATGTATATTGTGCTTCTTGAAACACACAATTCTGAAACCAGAGATGTTACTGACTCGCCGTACAAATATCGGTTAACAATTGATTTCTTTTCTTCATCTGTAAATTTCTTGGACATGATACGAGGCTCCTTTGATATAATATGTGTATTATATCATAATTTTAGATTGAATAGAATATAAACCATTAATGTTTATCAGTTTATTTGACATAATTTAACACAATGTCTAAACTGAAAACTTGACAAGCTAAACTAAAACGTTTATAATATGTATATGTGGAGGTGTGACTGCATGGAAATGAGCATATCTGAGAAAATAAGAGTTTTGTGTGCAAGATTAAATATAAGTTCTGCTGAATTAGCCCGCAGATTAGGTCAATCACCGCAGAATTTTAATGCAAAATTAAGGAGAGAATCATTTTCCGTATCTGAACTTCAGGAGATTGCTGAAGCTGCAGGTGTAAGATATGAGTCTAATTTTGTGTTAGACGGTACGGAAAGAATATAGAATGGAGAATTAAAATGTCTGTATTTAAACTTGGCGAATTATTCTGCGGTCCAGGAGGAATTGCTTGGGGTGCTGTAAATGCAAAATGTGATAATAAAGATTTTCGCATTGAACATCAATGGGCAACTGATTATGATAGAGATACCTGTGATACATATATTCGTAATATTTGTAATAATAATCCCAAGTCAGTTGTATGCCATGATATTAGAAAACTTAATTTTGATGTTCTGAAGGAATTAGGCAGTATTAATGCTCTGGCTTTTGGGTTCCCATGCAATGACTATAGTGTAGTCGGAGAACAAAAAGGAATGAACGGTGTATATGGTCCTCTTTATTCTTATGGTATAAAGGCAATTAATGAATTTAAGCCAGATTGGTTTTTAGCTGAAAATGTAGGAGGGCTGAGAAATGCTAATGACGGAAGAGCCTTTCAGCAGATATTAAGAGAAATGGAAAATGCCGGATATACCCTAGTACCCCATTTGTATAAATTTGAAGAATATGGTATTCCGCAGGCTCGTCACAGGGTTATTATTATCGGTATTAAGAAAACATTAGATACTGTATTTAGAGTTCCTTCTCCAGAAAAATATGCTGACTATGATAATACCTGCAGAAATGCGATTGAAAATCCTCCTATACCTGATGATGCTCCTAACAATGAGTTTACGAAACAAAGCAACACAGTCATAGAACGTCTGCAGTACATAAAGCCGGGTGAAAATGCTTTTACAGCTCAATTGCCTGAGCGCCTGCGGCTTAATGTAAGCGGTGCTAAGATAAGTCAGATATACAAGCGGTTAGATCCTGATAAACCTGCTTATACAGTTACAGGAAGCGGAGGGGGAGGAACACATATTTATCATTGGAGCGAAGACAGAGCTCTTACTAACCGTGAAAGAGCAAGGCTTCAAACTTTCAAAGATGATTATGTTTTCTGCGGATCGAAAGAAAGTGTAAGAAAGCAAATTGGAATGGCAGTTCCGGCAAGAGGTGCACAAATTATTTTTGAAGCAGTTTTAAAGAGCTTTGCTGGTATTGAATACAAATATGTTGAACCTTCTTTGAAGTGAAGGAGGTTTATGTGATAAATAATGATTTAAGGCATGACATTCTGATACAGCCTGCTATAGAGGGTGCAGACAAGCTGTATATAGTGTCTGGATACGCTTCACCCAGTATGGTTTCATGGCAGTACAATACCTTTAAAGATTTGAATATTGATTTTGTTTCGATAAATCTTATTATTGGAATGACTGCTGTTGAAGGAATTACTGTTCCAAATCATACAGGATTTATTGAACTTACAGATATATTCAGCAAATTTAACTGTCAGTATGTGTATCAGGGGAAGCCTGTTCACAGCAAAATATATGTATGGGAAAAATCAGATCAGCCATATAAAGCATTTATCGGCTCAGCTAATTATACACAACGTGCTTTTGGTAAAAGTCAGAGAGAACTTATGGCCGAATGTGATGCCCAAAGTGCGTTAGATTATTTTTACGAAATTGACAAAGATACTATTTATTGCAGTGAACCCGATGTTGATGATTGCATTGTTGTTAAAAATCCTATTCAAGATTTGAAGAAAGACAACAGTAATAAACTAACACTATCTTTGCTTACAAGAAATGGGAAAGGTGATATTGGGCAAAAATCCGGTTTGAACTGGGGACAGCGAAAGGGACGTGAACCAAATCAGGCATACATACCGTATCCAGTTGAAAAAAGGAGAAAAGGATTTTTTCCGGTTCAGGCAAATGATATATCAGCACCGCATTTTACTGTTTTCACAGATGATATGAAAAGTCTTGTTCTAAGAGTAGAACAACAGAATGATAAAGCGATTACAACACCTGAAAACAATTCAAAATTAGGAGAATACTTTAGGTATCGACTCGGTTTGGCGAATGGTGCTTTTGTTACAAAGGAGGACTTGCTTCGCTATGGAAGAACTGATGTCGATTTTTATAAAATAGATGATGAGCAGTATTATATGGATTTTTCTGTTCATTCGGAGGATTAACTATAAAAGGAGAGGTGCAAATGATAAATTATTGGTGGATTACACGTCCGAAAAGAAGATTAAACAGTGTACCGGAAGTGCTGGCCTCTATAGCTAAAGAATCTCTGAATTCTCAGTGGTCTGGTCAAAGAGATGCCCATCTTTCTGTTGAAGAGGCTCTCGAAGAAGCCGGACTAAAAAGAAAAGGAGACAGACGAGATCAGACAGGCGGCGGAGCAAGAACATATATATCATGGATCAAGAGTCTTGGATTAATATTTGAACACGAAAACTCTAAACAATTAAAACTTACCTTAGCAGGAGAAGCAATTCTTTCCGGTGAACCTCCAGTTAAAATTCTTACATCTCAGATTCTGAAATATCAATTTCCCTCTTCGTTCTCTATAAGCAAAAATATTCAGGTTTCTTCTAGATTTAAAATTCATCCCTTTATATTTCTTTTTAGATTGCTTAATGATAAGCGTGTTATAAGTTTATCGGCTGATGAAATTGCAAAAATTGTAATAACAGAAGCAGAAAATGAAAGTAGTAGATGTTTTGATTATATTGTGAACAGAATACTTGAATATCGTGAAAAAGGAGATAACTGTCTTTGTGATGATTTCATTGAGAGATATGCTTCAAGCAAAGGCAGAATTAATCCTGATCATCCGTTCAGTCATCTTGAAGATATAGCAAACACTATTATGAATTGGATGGAGTATACTCAGCTCGCAATTAGGGTAGACAGAAAACTTCAGATAATCCCCGAAAAGGAAGATGAAGTTAAATCCATTCTTTGTAAAACATATAAATTTATCGAGCATCCGGAAAATCATGAGATTTTTCAAAGAAAATATGGACTAGATTTAAAACACAGTAAGGATACCCGAAATCTTCTTCAGTCAAATTCAATTACAAACTCAATGCTTGTAGAAGGTCAGATAAAGCACGCTTTTATCGCTGAATCACTTAGAAAACCAATTTGCAGAATTACGGCTGATGTAATTGAAGCTGTTTCCGAAAGAACTGGATATACGGAAAAAGTGGTTGAAGAAAAATTACTGAAATTATATCCTAACGGTGCTATTGGTTCTTTTATGACTGAATATTTTAATATGGCATTTAAGGGCACTGAAAAGGCGGCTGATTTTGAAAAGGCAACCGTTGAATTATTCAGAGATGTTTTTGGATACAGGACAAAACACGTTGGGCCTATTGGATTAACACCAGATGTATTACTTGTATCAGATGGTGACGGGTATCAGGCAATACTTGATAATAAAGCATACAGCAGGTATTCAATTACCAATGATCATCATAATCGTATGGTGCATAATTATATTGAAAATCTTAGCAGGTATAGTGAAGATGATTGTTCGTTAGCATTCTTTTCATATATTGCAGGCGGATTCGGGAATAACATTAACAATCAAATTCAATCTATTGTACAAGAAACGGGTGTTTCGGGAAGTGCAATAAGTGTATCCAATGTGATTACACTTGTTGAGAAACATCAAAGCAACAATTATTCTCATAAACAGCTGAAAGATATTTTCAGTTTAGAACGTCAGATTCTTATGTCAGATTTTTAAGGAGGAACATTTTATGCCAAACACAGGGGATTCTTTTGAAGTAACTATAGAAAAAGCTCATTTAGAATGGGGAACTTACCGATACACAAACACAAGAGATCGAATATATGGTGAGGGATATGTTAAAATTCCATTATCAGAAGCAAGAAGGTATAATATTTTAGCAGGTACTGATTATACAGCTTGTTCCGCTGATGGATTTATAAACTTTGATGTAAAGGCTTCCGGAAGTGCAGGCGAAGATTACAGATATGCTAAACAGTTTCAAGGCAAAGGAAATTTAAAAGCTATTGGAGTTTGGTATGAGAATTGCGGTGCTTCTGTTGGAGATAAAGTTAGAGTGGAATTTCTTTCTCCCAGCTCAGTTAAATTTACTTTAATAAAATAAGCTTATGGATAATCACAGCAAAGAAGTAAGAAGCTACAATATGTCCCGAATAAAAAGCAAGGATACAAAGCCTGAGGAAATTGTAAGAAAGTTTTTATTTTCAAAAGGGCTTAGATACAGAAAAAATGACAAGCGATATCCTGGACATCCGGATATTGTTCTTCCAAAATATAAAACTGTTATTTTTGTAAATGGTTGTTTTTGGCATATGCATAATAATTGTTCTAAGTTTGTGATGCCGAAAAGCAGGCCAGAATATTGGGTACCTAAGCTCACTAGAAATAAACAGCGTGATGAAGAAAACTATAGAAAGCTTACTGAGTTGGGATGGAGAGTTTTGGTAATTTGGGAATGTGAGATTAACTCTTCTAACCTTGAAAAATTATTTATAAAAATAAGATTGGAAGATAATGTGATTAATGATAAATATTATAAGTCCTGACGCAAATAGGTGATATAGGAGGTATTAAGGATGTCAAAATATACAGATGATGAAATAAGAAATATGCCAAAAATTACATTAAAGATAGCAGGGGAGTATCTTAGAATTTCTCCTATGGCTGTAGGAATAGGAATGAGAAATAATTTGTTACCAATTGGTTTTGCAGTACATAATGAAGAACGTGATCGAAGGTGGAGTGAAAGCTGGTCGTATCAAATTGTGCCTGAAAGAATGATTGCGTATAAATATGGACGTATATCAGAAATATGTGTTGATAATATAGAGAATAATCTTAATACGATAATTGAACAGTTTGAATCAATGAAAAAAGATTTACTTTTTTTATTAAGCGAAAACGAGGAATAGAAGAACTCGAATTGTTTGAGTATGCGTTTTCGCTAGGAAAATATACAGAAAAGGGAAAAAAGTACGAAGGTAAAGGAATTTATTGAAATGCTGAACCAAACTATGAAAATATCCAGACAACAATTGTATGATGAGATTTGGCAAGTATCTGTTGCTGGTGTAGCTAGAAAATATAATTTGAATTATTCAAAATTGATTGCAAAGTGTAAAGAATGCGATATACCATTTCCACCTGCGGGATACTGGACTAGAAAAAGTATGGGAAAAGATATTTCAAGGGAAATTATTGAGTTACCGCCATCGGATATTGAATATGTAGAACTACTACTTGATAGAGTAAATTTAGCAAAACAAAAGAAATCAGTTTCAGATAAATCATCAGTAATAAATGAAGAAAGTAAAGATGATATTAATTCAGTATCATCGACTAAAGTGACCTCATGTACTACTGTTGAAAATAAATTTGTAGAATTTACAAATAAAGAAGAAATAGAGTTACTTGAGCAATATGATAGCCGTGTTTTGTCGTTTTTAAATGAAGAAGAAAGGCTTAAGGTATTAAATGCTGCAAATAGTTTAGTAATTAGTAATAAGAAAAAGTTACATGAGCAATTAATAAAATATAAAAATTCTATAATTGACTGGAAACAAAAAGAAAAAGAAGCGCAAAGCAGGCATTATTATAATTCTAGATATAATAAACCCGATAATGAACCAACATTTTTTAATGAAATGTCAAATGACATAAAACCTCGTGCAATGCAGATATTAGACGCTATTTTTTGTGCAGTTGAGAAACTTGGTGGTAAGATAAATGAAGATTTATCTATTAAAATTAAAAATGATACAGTGAGATTTCGTTTATGTGAAGGTCAAACTAAAGTAAAGCATGAACTTACAAAACAAGAGGCTGTAGAATTAGTAGAGTATAATGATAAATTAAAAATAACAACTGGGCTACAAAACCGCAAATTAAAAAATATGATTATATTTATAATGGAAAGTTACGCATTGTATTTGGTGAAAAAAATTACATTCGAGATAGTAAATCTGAAAAATTGGAGGAAAGATTAGGAGATATATTAATAAATTTATATGAAAAATCTGAACAACTGCGTGTGGATAGGGAAAAATTTGAAGAAGAACAGAGAAAACGAGAGGAAGAGGCTAGACAAAAGAAGGAACTGCTGGAGAGAAAAGAAAAAGAAATAAAAAGAACAATAGAATTAACTAATCAAGCGGAAGATTACAACATTGCTTGTCAAATTAGACAATACATTTCTGCAGTTGTACAAGAAGGTAATATTGATCTTGAGAAAGAAGAATGGGTCGAATGGGCAAAGAAAAAAGCTGATTGGTATGATCCCATCATTGCTTTATATGATGAATATTTAGGAAAGAGAGAACATTCTAAATCTAAAGAAGAAAAAAATCTCAATAAATTAAGCAGTGATATAAGTTTTGGGTGGAGTTGGTAATTTAGATCACGAGTCCTCTGAACCCATATTTCTTTTTAAGTCTTAAATAAAGATGAATTTTCTGCATCTATTTTGTCAGAGCTTAACATCATGCACTGACAAAATAGATGACAGTGCCGTAAAGCCCGTAGATACGGGCTTTTTTCGTGTTTTGAGGGCGAAAAAAAGAGATAAAAAACCATAGATG
>ENA-UOJJ01004459-UOJJ01004459.1-human-gut-metagenome-genome-assembly--contig:-CS66-NODE-4459-length-13096-cov-5.385323_pt1 | contig 13096 bp, 10 predicted proteins | sample MGYA00242343_ERZ723890 | MGnify/ENA metagenome assembly ERZ723890 | reverse complement strand
TTCCAATGCCCTTGACTTCCTGCCCCTTGACCGTTCCGGCAACCGCCGCTTTATTCCCATGTATAAAACATTTTTCAAATATGTTCTGCAGAGTATTGCCGGAATGCTTGGTCTTTCTGTCTATATTCTTGCTGATACCTTCTTCATCTCTGTCTGCTCCGGCTCGGACGGACTTGCCGTGCTGAACCTGATGCTTCCGGTCTACGGCGTGCTCTTCGCGATCGGCTCCATGGTCGGTATCGGCTCCGCGACAAGATACGGCATCAGCCACGCCAAGGAGGAGAAGACAGATCACTACTTCTTCCAGTCGGTTACCTGGAGTGTACTGCTCAGTCTTCCTTTCGTTCTTGGCGGTCTGTTCTATCCGGAAGCGATTCTCCGGCTTCTGGGAGCGGACGCCGGACTTACAGAGCTGGGACGGCCCTATCTGCGCATCATCCTGATCGCTGCTCCGTTCTTTATGAGCAACTACAGCTTCACCGCTTTTGCCAGAAATGATAACGCTCCCTCAATTGCGATGATCGCATCCCTCGCAGGCAGCAGCTTCAATATTTTGTTTGATTATATCTTTATGTTTCCGCTGAAGATGGGATTTCCCGGCGCAGCGCTGGCAACAGCGCTCTCTCCCGTTGTTACTATCTGTGTATGCAGCACCCACTATTTTGGGAAAAACTGCCAGGTTCGCTTCCGCAGCTGTCGGCTTTCCTTCCGTCATCTGCTCTCCTGCTGCAGTCTCGGCTTCTCCGCCTTTGTCGGAGAGATGTCCTCAGCTGTCATTACGGTCGTTTTCAATACACTGATCCTTGGCATCACCGGAAATATCGGAGTCGCCGCCTACGGTGTGATCGCGAATCTATCCGCCGTCGCCATGGCTATCTTTAACGGCCTGGCGCAGGGAACCCAGCCGCTGATCAGTGAGAATTACGGTCGCGGCAATACCGCGCAGGTAAAGCAGCTGCTCCGCCTCGCAGTGATCGTCTGCCTGGGAATCGAAGCCCTGCTTCTGGCCGGCTCCTGGGGGATGACGGATTCACTGATCGCCATCTTCAACAGCGAACAGAACGCCAGCCTTCTGGCTTACGCCCATACAGGGCTGCGTCTGTATTTCCTCGGCTTTCTCTTTGCCGGGCTCAATATCCTGCTGATTGCCTGCTTCTCCGCGATGGACCGCGCCCGCCCGGCGATTGCAGGCTCTCTGCTGCGGGGCGCCGCAGCGATTGTTCCGGCTTCAATTGTGCTGACACACCTGTTCGGGATCAACGGCACCTGGCTTTCCTTCCTGGCATCTGAAGTCATTACATTCGCCGTAATTCTGATTCTGTCTCTGAAAACTCCTCTTCGTTGACAGATTCGTCAGATTGTGCTATGTTTTTCTTACCGGATTCCAATGCGGAGCCCAACAAAGACGGCAGCTTTCTCTGATCTGAATCTGCCGCATATAAAGGAGGAAGTATCATGTTAAAAGTAACAAGCACAGAAAAAGCACCTGCAGCAATCGGACCTTATTCTCAGGCGATTGAGTTCAATAATATCCTTTTCACTTCCGGTCAGATCCCGCTGGACCCCGCAACCGGCGAAATCGTAGGCACTACGATTGAAGAGCAGGCAGAACAGGTTATGAAGAACCTCGGCGCTATCCTGGAAGCAAACGGCATCGACTACACAAATGCGATCAAGACTACCTGCTTCCTGGCAGAGATGGCTGACTTCGGTGCTTTCAACGAAGTATACGCGAAGTACTTCACCGGCAAGCCCGCACGCTCCTGCGTCGCTGTAAAGCAGCTTCCGAAGAACGTTCTGTGTGAAGTAGAGGTTATTGCCGCAAAATAAAACAGATGTGAAGCCATTGCAGGCTGACGCACAGGCAGAATGCTGCAGTCCGGAATTGTCACAATAAAAATCAAGAACCCGCCGAACGAACTATAACCGTCCGGCGGATTTTTCTGCGCCATATTAAGCTGGAGCTTCGAACCGTTACTGGTATTTGAATCTACTGCTTCTCTGTCAACACGCAGATATTTTCCAACCTACAGTCCTGCGGTCAGTATGCGGATATCCTCCAGTGTCTCCAGTGTCCGCACCAGCTCCGCTGTGCGGCGGTAGTCCTCCTGAGTCCGGTTTTGGTTGTAGTCTGCTGTCAGCAGGTACTTGTCCTCCATTTCCTTCCAGGAAGGTTCCGGCTGAACCGCGCCGTTTTCTTTGTATTCTCCGTAATATATTGTGCCATCCTGCAGACGCACAGCAATCTCCGTGTTCATTCCCTCTTCTTTTCCCCAGTGCTCATTCACTTCATAAGTGAATTTCGACGCCAGCTTCAATACTTCTGGATTCTTCAACGGTTCCTCCGAGAAATCGCCCAACGCAACACTCTGCTTCAAAACCGCCAGCGCGCCGGTATAAGGGATGCTGAACTTCGCCACGATTGCAGATTCCGGCTGCCGCTTTCCTTTCAACGGCTCCATCAGCATCCGGTTTCTCAGTGAAGTTACGACATGAACTTCCTGAATCCGTTCCGAATCAAAGTGATATGCCTCCGTCAGTTCCTTCAGAATGCGGATCACCGGATGTGTTCCCGCACAGCTGGGCCACAGCTTAAAATAAAGATCACCCGCCTCGAATTTCTCTCCGAGTCCAGCCAGCGCGCTCTCTTCATCGCCGTGGCATCCGGCATAAGCGTGATAGAACCCGTATTTTCCCTGCAGCGGCTCCGGAAAACCCTTGATGCCGCGCTGTGCCATCCCGGTCGAGAGTAATGCATTCTTCGCTGCGAACGCTTCCCGGATCGACCGCACATCGGTATCTGTATGATTCATCAACTCTGCACTGCAAGTTGTCTGGCAGAGGTTGAAGGAGAACGCATTCGCAAGTGCCTCTTTGCTTAATCCCAGGATTTTCCCAGCGGCTGCCGTCGCTCCGAAGGAGGTATAGATCGGCGGCATATAGAACCCCTTCGCTTCCAGATCCTCATGCACACCGAGAGCGATCCGGCAGGCCACCTCACTTCCGGCGATCAGCGCCGTCAGAAATTCGCTCCCGGATATTCCTCCTTTCTTCTCCGCGGCTGCCAACGCCGCCGGAAAGGTGGAGGCATTCGAATGTACAACTGCGTGCATCTGCGTATCTCCAAAGTCCAGAGAGTGCGCCATAGACGCGTTTGCAAAAGCCGCCCATACGACAGGAAGCCGCTTTCCGGTTCCAATGACTACGGCTTCCTCCCGTCCTCCGGCCGCGCACTCCTCCGCCAGACCAATCATCGCCTGGCAGCCATTTCCAAGCGGCAGCGCGCCGTAGGTAATTCCCAGCGCATCCAATACTGATTTCTTCTGCGTCTCGATCACATGCTCCGGAATCTGCTCATATGTAAGCTCTGTGACGAATTCCGCCAGTCTTTCCGTCATAGTTTGTGTCTTTCTATTCATAGGCAGCCTCCGTCAGCACAATCTCATCGCCACAAATCCAGTACTCTGTCATCAGTCCTTCGTGAGCTGTAATTTTATTCATATAGTCTAGGATTTCCCCGAACAGCGGATCGTCTCTCTTTACCAGATAGGGGGCGCCGTCTGCCGGAAGATAAGCCGGAAGCCAGGAGATTTTCGTAATCTTTCCCTGTTCTACTTCCCATTTTGCTACCATCGTATAGTAACAATCCATTGGGAAGCTGCGCTTCGTCGTCTTAAAACCATCGGAAATCGCTGTCATCTCCATGTGATTTTTGGACGTCAGCATATCCTGATGAAGCGTCGCCTGATCCCGTAGCATATCAGTCACTTCTTCCATTGCAAAGTTTCCCAGACTGTAGAAGATTGCTTTTCCTTTATAAATCTCAATCGGCTTCAGAATATGTGCATGGTGTCCCAGTACGAGATCTGCTCCGTGGTCAATAGCAAAATGCGCATAGTACCGCTGATATTCCGCAATTACCGCTTCCTTGAAATGGATGCCCCAGTGCATGGAGACGATTACAACATCCGCTTCCACCTTCGCTTTCTCGATATCCTGAATCATATGGGACAGATCTTCCGGATGCGGGAAGGTGTAAATCCGGCAGGGAGTCCCCGGCTCACCGTGTTCGACCGCCTCATCGGCGGTCAGGCCTCTGGCCGGATTGCACCCGGGACGCTGCTCCCGGCTCCAGAAGCCCTGCGGAAGGATAGAACAGTAACCCAGCACAGCAACCTTCGTGCCTTTTACATCTACGATAGGATATCTTCTAGCCTCCTCCTCATTCTTTCCGGCTCCCGTCACGGCAAGCCCCGCTGCATTCAGGTGATCCAGCGTTTCCAGAAAAGCTTCTCTGCCATAATCCAGCGCGTGATTGGAGGCAAAGGATACGACATCGAACCCTGCCCGCTTCATTGCGTCAGCGACTTCCGGCCGTGAGGAACAAGGCATACGCGTACAGGAAGACGGCGTTCCCTGAAGGCTTAGAACCGCTTCCAACTGTCCGAAAGTCAGATCTGCATTCCTAAAGGTTTCTGTTACATGACGAAAAGAGCTGTCGAGATCATTCCGGTAGGGTGCGCAGTCGCCCACGCCATACATAGTCAGCTTCATTCCTCGTTCCCTCCTTTTCGTCTGCCATAAATATAAACATCCGGCGCTTTCGTGCGATCCTTGTACTTATTTCTCGGCATAATTGTATTAAACGATAATTTCACGACCAACTCATCTTCCAGAAATGTGCATTCATAACGGTAGTCACACAGCAGAGACGCGCTGCGCATATAGAAAACAAACACATTCGGACTTCTCCATCCGCCGCTGTACATGGTCTTATGCGTATCATAGCCAAAAATCCGATCTAGATCGGAGATATGATCCGGATGATTCCGATTCATGATATAGCCCTGCTCTCCTTCCGGCCACGCGCCGCCAAGTCCGCAGAGAACCGTCTTCTCCTCCGTCTCACTGACAGAATGAATACTTACATGAGTCGTCTCAAAGGTGAAAGAAAGTTCCTTCTGTCCGACCAGATTCGGCACAAACTCATACTTCACATTGCTGTACTTCTCCGCCAGGGAGGAACGATCCGATACATTCGCCGGAGCCAGGTTCAGATCTGCCAGCATGGATTTTGCCAGTGCGGAGGCCGCCGGGTCAACCGGCAGCGGGCGTTTGAAGCACTCGCCCCGGATGGTCTGATGGAAGATATCCACCAGCTCGCCGTGATTATGCGCGGCGCACATCAACCCGACTGCCATATTCTCGGAAGGAAGAACCATACCAACCTGACCCTGACCGCCACGGAACGCATATCCGCCGCCCTCCATGCGCCACATATGAAGACCGTAGCCCTCCCAGGGGCCACCAGGCGGCCCGGTAATTCCGCTAGGATCGTAGTGGAAGCTCGGGCAGTGATGTGCGCCCAGCTCCTCCGCCAGATCTTTCCGCAGCAGCTGCTCGCCGTTCCATACGCCCTTCTGAAGGTAGAACTGCGAAATCTTCGTCAGGGCATCCGGCTGAAACTGAATGGAGGACGAAAAGAACAGTTTTTCCGGTTCGGTATAATTATTCGTATATTCGATTCCCAGCGGATCAAAGAAACGGCGCTTCAGATATTTTCCGGTATCCAGCCCTGTCTGACGCGCAATAATCTCATTCATCACATACTGCGCGCCCATATCGTAACAGAAAAAGGTTCCCGGTTCATAGACCGGAGGCGTCTCGAAGAATGTCTTCACCCAGCAGCTGCTCTTTCCCCACATTTTAAAGAAAGTATCGCAGTCGTGTCCGCTGGTCATCGTCAGAAGATGATAGACCGTCAGGCGATCCCAACGCTCATCCCTTTCATCCGGAATCCACTCCGACGGAAGCAGTGGAATCACAGGATCGTCCATCTGAAAATATCCTTCCTGGATTGCGAACAACATGGCTGTCGCCACGATCCCCTTCGCCGCTGAAAAGATCCGGTGAAAGCTGTCCCAGCGATAAGGTGCTGCCACCGCATTGATGCATAGGGATCCATTTCTTATTACCTGGAGACTGTGAAGCTCCAGATCGCGCGCCCGGATCTGCTCCAGGAAATGTACAATCGCAATTGAAGGGATTCCCTGTTCCTCCGGAGTCGATACCGGAATCCAGTCGTTTTTATAATCATTTTTACAGTCTGCTTTGCTTTTCTTTTTGTATTCTTCTCTATATTCTTGCATACACAGTTTTTCCTTCTCAGTTTACTGATTTGCTGCTTTCTAATATGCAACTTCACGGATCGGGAACGCCTCAAAGATAGCTTTCTTTATCATCGTATCCACATAGTACCAGTCGTGCGAGCCATCCGGCGTATAGAATTCATTCTTCAGCCCAAGGGAAGTAAGGTAATCTGCAAATTCCCGGCATAGCTCCATACCATAATCCTGACGACCGCAGGAATGGAAGATCATCGGGCGAGGCTGGTCGGATTCCGCCAGTTTCTTCGCAAGACCCGGCAAATCATTCTCGCCGCCCCGCACCTGGTCCATCGGTCCGAATGCCGCCTCGATCAGATCGTTCGACGCCATGATGCCCCTAGCTTTTGCCAGCTCATCCATCTTCACCTGATCCTTAGCTCCGGACATGGACCATACGGCCACATATTTCTCCGGGCAGCGAAGGGCGATCTTCATAGCGCAGTGCGCACCCATGGAAAATCCGGCGACAAAGTTATCCTCTCTGGCCGGAGAGGATGGGAACAGCGCCTGCACCAGCCGAGGCAGTTCCTCCGTAACGTAAGTGAAGTATTTCCTTCCGCATTTCATATCGCAGCAGAAGCTCTCCTCCAGATCCATGGAAACGGTCATCACACGCTTCTCATTGCCATACATCTCCACTCTCGTATTGCGCGTCCACAACGTATTGTCGCCTCCGCCGCCGTGGCAGAGATAGATCGTCGGGTATTTCTTTCCATGATAGATTTCATCCAGGGGCATTTCCGGCGGCGTCCGGTGATCCGAAGGCTCCGGGATGGTAACCGTGATTGCGGTATTCATTTTTAATATACGGGAACGGAAATGATATTGTAAAATGCTCATACGAAAAACTCCTTTTCGATAAAAGATATCTTTTAATCCGGATTTGGTTTTGATTCGAAAAAGAGGACTCTCTTTTTCGATGATGGAGAGTCCTCCGTTCTTTCTGTCTTATACGGTAAACCAACTGAATACACCGATTGCCGACAGGATAAACGTGAATACAAGAATCACCCACGGCATTACCATCTGCACACGCACCGTCTTTTCTCTGAGTTCATCCGGGCAGCCGTTCAGAGCCATCGCACCGCCGGTAGAGAATGGACTGAAGGAAGGGCCGGTGCCGCCGAACATCTGGCTTAAGAATACAGCCTCCACCGGGCAGCCAAGCGCTACGAATACCGGATAAAGCGGTTGCAGCATCGGGGATACCGCGCGGCCGTCGCAAAAGTACGTCAGGATACCGTTAACTGCCAGCAGCGCTGCCGGGAGCAACCAGATCGGCAGGTTCGCATTCGCCAGAGGCGTCGCGAACGAGGTAACCACGTTCATGGCATCCGCCTGCTTCATCAGGAACATCATACCGCATACCGTAAGGATGATACCCCAGGGAACCTGATTCTTTAATACATCGTTAAAGTTCGCCACCTGAAGGATCGCAAGGATCGCTGCGCCAACGGATGCCAGCAACTGCATGGACAGATTAGACGCCATCCAGGCGGTTACCGGGTTTGGAACAATCTTCTGTACAAAAGCAGGAACCACAAGGAGGATTACAACCGCAAGGACAACCGTAACGGAAATCTTCTGGTTCTTCGCAAACGGCTCCGGCTTCTCCACTTCCACCTTGCCGTGGCTCTTGTGACCGCCGAAGAAGAAATATGCCGCAATGAAGATCACCGTGTACACAACCGTGAACCAGATCATCAGCAGAAATACCGAGTGCTCGATCTGAGGCAGATATTCATCCCCAAGCAGAGCCTGATATGTGCCGACACGGTTCTGCCAGTCAGACATCCACGGCATCGCCGCGCCAACCATGGTTCCCGACCATACCGCCAGGGAAGCAAGGATCGGATGATATCCCGCCTGCATCGCCAGGGAGAATACCAGCGCCGATACGATAATCGGAGTGGACATCGCGCCAGGTCCCATTGCGGATACCACAATCGTCAGAACATAGCCGACGAAGGGAAGCAGCGCGCTGTGATTCCGGAATTTGTACGCGATTCGCTGCGCAACACCGTGCATCGCGCCAGACGCGTTTGCAAATCCGTAAAACAACGTAGTTATGAACAGGTTGAAGAACAGAGTCAGCGGAAAGCTTTCCGTGATGACCTGTGTGGCAGATTCTCCCTTTACCAGTATAGCAATTCCCAGAGCCGCAATAATACCAAGCAGACCAAAGTTCACGTTTCGCTTGATACCGATAAAGATGATCGCTGCTACAATCGCAAAAAAGATGATGGTTAATGCCATGAAGCTACGCCTCCTAATATGTATTTTCTCCGGCTGTCCGGTTCAGCCGATTTCGCCTGAGGGCGAAAAGCAGGATTTTGTCTTACACACAAGCTCCCGCAGGCAGTACTGCTTTAGAAGATGTCTTCATTCTATATGTTTTTGGGAAATTAGTGAACTATAAAAAAGAAGTGCAGCCTCATCTTAGACGGGCTGCACAAATTCAGAAAATTTTTTGTATTTTTGTCACAAGGAAGGATTATTTTCTCCCACCGGGAACTACAGATTTTCCTTTCCCTCCGGCTTTCCATTTTCATAGAACACAAAATCCGATGCCAGAAGATCCCTGTGTAAATAACAGTTACTGTATCGCATCAGACAACAGGACAGAAGAAACTGATGCTGTACCGAAGGATCATTCAGATCACAGCCGATCAGCGAGCTGATCTTCTTAATCTTGTTCAGCACGGTATTGCGGTGCATATATTGGCTGGAGGCTGTTCTGCTCGCGCTCTGGTTGTTGATCAGATAGGCATGAAGCAGCGGCAGAAAATCTGTCCCGTGGAGCTTGTCATACTTCGCCAGCCGTACAACCGACGGATGAATCAGATACGCGAAATTGTAATGCCCGTACTCCTGCACAAAGGAACGAAGCGCCATATCAATCAATTGATAATCCATATAGTTCCCACGAGTAAAGATCCGCTCCTCCGAATGGAAACGAACCATCAGCCCGATCTTTAAGAGTTTTCTCGCCAGCCGATACTGCGTCATAAAATGACCGTACCGCCGGAAGGGCTCCGTGACTCCGGCGGAAGCCCGGTATTGCACAAGAATCTTCTCCAGCTTCTCCCGCACTTCCGGCTCCAGATCTGATGGTCCTTCTTCATAGGTCAGCAGCAGTACCACTTCATTCCGCCGGACTGCCGTATTACACTCTGGGAATTCCTGTTCCAACGTATGCAATAGCTGCAGATGCAACTGATCGTTCAGACTGTCGGAATCGAATCGGATCACAATGCAGCGAATCACCGGCTGTACCGGGTGCGGAAGCGCCAGGAATCTCCTCTCGAAATCCTTCTCTTCATTCACTTTTCCGTTCGCCATATCCTCAATCAGCGCTTCGAAGGTGCGATCATAATCCATAGATACGAAGATGGATGCCTTCAGCCGTGTCTCTATCGCTCTGGCAAGCAGCAGACACAAGGTCGGAAGATCGATCTCCTCCGGTTTATTTTCCCGGATCACAACCTGACCATTCTGATAATGATCCATGGTTATCCGGCAGAAATAATAGCTGTGACCTCCGTATTGAATCTTCCGGCAGTCATTCGTCCGCCTTGTTTCATTCGGGAGCTTCGCGGTAAAGATGCGTTCCGGCGCAGTATCTGCAATCACCAGGCAGTTTTCCCGGAACTCTTCGTCCTCACTGCCATAGATCAGCTTCTTGTCCCGATCCAGGAAATACATCTTTCTTCCATAATCCTGCTCCGCTTTCTTCAGCAGGTAATCCAGCGTAAACTGATCCAGACGAACCTGAAAGAGCTGATATTTCCAGGACTGATACTGAAGAAGCACCCGATTCAGACAATTATAGAGAGAAGGGAATGACATCGACACAATCAAGCCGATGAAATCTCTCTTTCGCTTTTCTTCTCTTCGCGGATTCTCTGCACTCGGATCGGTTCCGTCAACTCCTTCGCGAAGTTCGATCCCTCCATCTGTTTCATCTGTTCTCTCCAACCGGTCTTTCTCTCTGCTGAGGATAAGGATCGCTCCAGGAAATATAATTCGCTGCTCCAGCGTCCGCAGATCCTCTTCTTTTGCCAACAAATAGATTCGTCCTGCATACAGGCTGCTTTGATCGTCCAGGATCTCAATGCTTGTAATATTCTCCGGAACCGTCTGAAATTCCGTACAGAAATCAATATAATCTTTTAATACAGAAAACAGGTAGCATACTTTTGAATTCGTAATTGTCTGCATTTTCTATCATCTTTTCGTTTTTCGATTATTTCGCTTCCTCTTCCGCATATAACAACAGCACCCACCGCCAATCTCACGACCGAACAGCGGGTGCCGCTGATATACTGCATATAGGCTATAGTTACGCCAACATCTCATCCTTCTTCTCAAGGATTGCCGCAACGGCTGCGCATGCCGGGCAGTCACAATACTTCGCGCCTGCCGCCTTGATCTCCTTTGCGTGAGCCTCTACTTCCTTCGCCTTCTCCGCGCCGAAGACCTTCGCGCCGCCCTCAGAACCTGCAAACGCGATCAGACCGTCGATCGGAATGATATCCTCCTCCAACTCTGCGATCAGCGCTTTCGTCTTCTCCGCTTCCTGATCCGTTCCGGCTGCGTCCAGCCATGCCTGTCCGGCTGCCTTCGCCTCTGCACAGCAGGAATACGCACCGATCAGTTCCTTTACCTTCGCTTCTGTGTACTCTCTTACTTTCGCATCCATGTGTTATCTCCTCCCGGTCTGCAGGACAGCAATCTGATCAGACAGCAGTAATTGCAGACACTAAAAACAGAAATCAGATCGTTACAGGAAGATTTTACTACACGTTTTTCCTTTTGTGAAGTATTTTTCCGCACTTTCCCCTTCATCTGGGGCGATTTCTGTACACGCGACTTACCAAATCATGGCGTAAAGCCCCTGCCTTCAGACATGGGGAGTGTCAAACATGGAAGCGGTCATACTGAGAATAGCAGTCCACGCAGAGCTTCTTCCCTCCGGCCAGACGAATCCAGTTGGCTCCTGTCACTTCCCCACAGCACTCGCACACGTAAGAATCGAAGATTCTGGCCGGTTCCGGGAGAGGAATTACGGTTTCCTTTACAAGAAAGAGCTTCTCTGCAGGGAGTGTCAGATAGCAGTTCAGCGATTCTTCTCGCGTTCTCTTCCCTTCCGGCTTCTGAAGAAGCAGACGAACCGATTCGCCGGTCTTGCGGTTATAGAAGGAAAATGCCTGCTTGCCTGTCATGTGAAACAGGAGATTGCCTTTTCCGATGCTGCAGCCCAGCACCGACTGGATGGCGTCGCAGCCGCAGGCATCATTTTCGGAAATGCAGACGGTTTCCTCGTCCTTTGAGAAAGTGAGATGCAGCAGCTCTGCCGCATATAAAGCCGCGCGATACCCGATGGCCAGACCAGGGCAGACATGACCGTGAAAATCGATGGCCTTCTCCCAGAGTTCTTGTTCTTTTGCGTTCATTGTGTTTCCTCCGTTCTTCATATAGACAGATATAAACAGATACTGGCTAAGTTTTTCTATATAAGCGGATTGCTCCGTGCTGACGCACTCCCGCAATCCTCATCCGCATTCGCAATTCGGCTATCGCCTCCTTGCTCATTCGGATTTATCCGGCCAATGTCTGTGCATCTGTGTAAGCAAGCTTGCCCATCTGCACAGCCGCTGTCCGGACTTATATAGAAAAAGACCGGATTCCTGAGAATCCGGTCCGAAGTAGCAGGGGCAGTAAGAGTCGAACTCACATCGACGGTTTTGGAGACCGCTGTTCTACCATTGAACTATGCCCCTTTGCGACTGCCTTATAGTTATACCATAGAATACACTCATATGTCAAGTACTTTTATAATTTTTTTCAATATGGTATAGTGACCCTATGAGATGCTGCATCTCTCTGCCACTTTGTTTTCACGAAAGGAAAGACAACTATGTATTGCGCAAACTGTGGAAAAGAACTTCCGCCTCAATGTAAATTCTGCACCCGGTGCGGTACCCCGACTGCCAGACCCGAAAATAATTCCTGCTCTCAGGAAAATACTCCGTCTCAGGGACGGCCTTACCAGAATCAGCAATTTCCGGATATGCCATTCCAGAATCAGCAGTCCCGGAATAATAACCAGCAATTTCAGAACAGCAACCCGCAATACTCCAATTCACCGTTTCAGAACGGCAATCCGCAATACTCCAATTCACCGTTTCAAAACGATAATCCGCAATACTCCAATTCACCGTTTCAAAACGGCAATCAAGCATATCAGAATACAGCATGTGGAACTTCATCTGGTACTGCTTTCGCAGATGCCGCGGCACGTGGAGCCAGCAACATTGCCCGTGAAGCTGTACATACTGCCGGACGGGCAAAACGCACCGCGCTCCTTTCTCTGCTCGTTGTTGGCGTATTCGCGATTCTGGCTGTGCTCTATGTCCTGTTCATAAAAACCGGCACTCCGGAGGATACCATTGCAAAGCTAGAGAAAGCTCTAAACAATCTTGATCAGAATGCCGTGCTGGAGTGCTTCGACGAACAGGCGAACAGTCTCTATTCCGGTGCGCTCGGCGTAGGCGAAGCTCTCAGTGATCTTCCGCTGGGCGATCTGGCTGATCTTGCTTCCGGCCTTAGCGGCTTTCTCTCCGCCGCTGGTCTCACACCGGATATCAGCATTGATATCGAAGACATCAGCTATGCTTCCGATAAGAAAAGCTGCGTCGTCTACGTAGAACTCACGATGGAATACATGGATGAGAGAGAGAAAGAAGAGATCGCCCTCCCTATGGTTCTGACCGGCCGTGAGTGGCTGATCAGTACATCCGCGCTGGCAAAAACTTCAATGCTGGCACAATTATAGCGCATTGCCGTTCTTGAACGCTTACCCTGTTAAGCAGGATACCTTTTTGCCACTTCCTGGTTTACGTGTACTCTTGCGACCTCCGTCACGG
>ENA-UOJJ01004442-UOJJ01004442.1-human-gut-metagenome-genome-assembly--contig:-CS66-NODE-4442-length-13162-cov-4.343481_pt1 | contig 13162 bp, 9 predicted proteins | sample MGYA00242343_ERZ723890 | MGnify/ENA metagenome assembly ERZ723890 | reverse complement strand
ATACGTTCCGACAAAGTCGTTCTTATGGTCGTGCCCGAAGAATGCCGCTACCACATCGCCCGTATCGCGCATTGCGGCAAACTCCCCGGAGGGAATGTCCGGCGGGCAGGGCGCCTCGCCGAGATGACCGGCGGTAAAGCCGTCGCCCATTTTATAATAGTGTCCTGAATGGCTGGAAAATCCCTTGCCAACGTCCTCGGCCTTTTTCTCCGAGGCGGGGACTTCCGTCAGAAGATCGTAGATCTCGGGAACGATGATGTGCTGGAAGAGATAGGCGGGGAGCATTTCGCCGTACTGCTCTTCGAGCGCCGCGGCGGTCGAGGTGTACCAGTCGATCTGATCCTGCTCGACGCGGGCGTACTTGGAAACGCCCTTCTCGCCATACGTCCCGCTGTCCAGAAACCAGAGATTGCACACCGGGCGGCTGCCGTCCGACGACCAGACGAGCAGATTGTAGTTTCCGCAGCCGGTGATATCGTCCGGCCCGGCGGACATGAGACAGCCGGGATAGCTCTGATAGATGGCGAGCTGCGTCTCCTTGCTCACGCCGCCTTCGTCGTCGTGGTTGCCGAACACAGCGGCAAACGGAATGCCGCGCTCGGCCACGGGCGCGAGAATGGCGTCGAGCGCCTTTTCCATCGCCTTCGTGGTGCGGACGGAGGGGCCGTGGATCTGATCGCCGGTGAATACGACGAGATCGGCGTCGGCAGCGTCCAGCTCCGCGTTGAGCAGACGGAGCGTCGCCTCCTGCGGCCGGGCGGTGTCCTGCGTGTCGGCAACGATAAGGATACGGAATTCCCCGTTTTCGTCAAATTGCAGCATGGTATCCTCCTCCGCGGCGGAGACCGGCGCGGTAAGAGCCGTCAGCAGCAGCACCGAGAGCGCCGCGCAAAGGAACGGTCGGATTTTATTCATGATGAACCCTCCGGATAAAAAGCCGCCCCCGGCCGAAAAGCTGGGGGCGGGATAAAGTCTTACTTCGTGACGAGAGCGAGCGTGTCGCGCGCGATCATCAGCTCTTCGTTCGTCGGGATGACGTACACCTTCACGGTGCTGTCGGCCGCGGAGATGTCGGTCTCCTTGCCGCGGACCTGGATTTTCTCGTGGTCCACATGGACGCCGAGAAACCCGAGACCCTCGCAGATGCTCTCGCGCATATCGGGGCCGTTCTCGCCGACGCCGGCGGTGAACGTGATGATATCAACGCCGCCCATGGCAGCCGCATAGGAGCCGATATACTTGCGGACCTCGTAGGCGAACTTATCGAGAGCGCGCTGCGCACGCTCGTTGCCTTCTTTGGCGGCCTTTTCGAGATCGCGGAAGTCGGAGCCGACGCCGGAAATGCCGAGCACGCCGGACTTCTTGTTGAGGATGTTGAGCATCTCGTCGGCGGTATAGCCGTACTTATTCATAATGAACTGGAGAATGGCGGGGTCCAGATTACCGGAGCGGGTACCCATCGGCAGACCCTCAAGAGGCGTCAGGCCCATGGAGGTGTCAACGCACTTGCCGTCGATGCTCGCGGAAACGGAGGAGCCGTTGCCGAGATGACAGTTGATGACGCGCGTGCCCTTCTTGCCCATGATCTCGCAGGCGCGGGCAGACACGAAGCGGTGGGATGTGCCGTGGAAACCGTAGCGGCGGATGGAGTCGTTCTCGTAGTACTCATACGGAATGGCGTAAATGTACGCTTCCGGCGTCATGGACATGCCGAAGGAGGTGTCGAACACGGCGACCTGCGGCACGCCGGGCATCGCCGCCTGGCACGCCTTGATGCCCATGAGGTTGGCGGGGTTGTGCAGAGGCCCGAGCGGGAAGCACTTTTTGATGGCGGCTTCGCACGCGTCGTCCACGACGCAGGACTCGGTGAACTCAATGCCGCCGTGGAGCACACGGTGGCCGACGGCGCCGATCTCCGTCATCGTCTCGACAACGCCGTATTCCTTGCTGGTCAGCTTTTCGAGAACGGCCTCGATCGCTTCCTTGTGGGTGGGGAACGGAACGTCCGCTTCGTAAACGGGCTTGCCGTTCTGTGGCTTGTGGGTCAGACGGCCGTCGATGCCGATGCGCTCACAAAGACCTTTGGCGAGCAGAGACTCGTTCTCCATGTCGATGAGCTGATACTTCAGCGAAGAGCTGCCGGCGTTGATAACCAGAATCTTCATTGGTTCGGATCCTTTCCATAGTTGAAAATTTTACCGCGTCAGGGTATCATTGTTTTGCAAATATTTATTTTAGCGTTCTTTTCATCAAAACGCAAGAGTAAAAAAGGATGGATTTATATGAAAGCGGTCGGGATCGTTGCGGAATACAATCCGTTTCACAGCGGACATCGGTACCAGATACGGAAAATACGCGAGATCTTCGGCGCGGAAACGCCCGTCGCCGCGGTCATGTCCGGCGATTTTGTGCAGCGCGGCGAGGCGGCCTCTTACGATAAATTCACCCGCGCGGAAGCTGCGGTGCGCGGCGGCGTGTCACTCGTGATCGAGCTGCCGCTGCCGTGGAGTCTTTCCTCTGCCGAGAGTTTCGCCCGCGGCGGCGTGGGGCTGCTCGGTGCAGCGGGCGTTATCGACGCACTCTCCTTCGGCAGCGAGAGCGGCGATCTCTCCGCGCTCGAAAAGACGGCGGCGGTGCTCGACACGCCGGAATTTGCCGAAGCGCTGAAGCGCGAACTCACCGGCGGAACGCCGTTTGCCGCGGCGCGCGCACGGGCGGCGCGTGCTCTTCTCGGCGAGAGCGCGGCGGTGCTCGATACGCCGAACGATCTTCTGGCCGTGGAATACATCCGCGCGGCGGCGAAGCTCGGCTATATATTTGATTATACTCCCGTCCGGCGCGAAGGCTCGATCCACGACGGCGCGGGCAGCGCGTCCGAGCTCCGCGCGCTTCTTCGCGCGGGGGACAGCCTTGCCGGGCGTGTCCCCGGGGAGGTGTGGGAGGTCCTTCGCCGTGCGGATGAGGCCGGACGCGGCTTTGTCTCTCCGGAGAGTCTGCGAACGGCGTATCTTTCCCGGCTGCGGGAGAAAACGCCGGAGGACTTTGCTGCCGTGCCGGACGCGGCGGAGGGGCTGCATTTTCGGCTTTACGAAGCTGCGCGCCGCGGAAGCTCCCCGGAAGAGATCGCCGATCTTGCCAAATCAAAGCGGTACGCCCACGCGCGGCTGCGCCGTATGGTGATGTGCGCCGCGCTCGGCGTGCGGGCCGGGGACGCGAACGGCATACCGCCGTACATCCGTGTGTTGGCATTTGATGCGCGCGGCGCGGCGCTGCTGCGGGAGATGAAAACGAGCGCCGCTCTTCCTGTTGTCGTCAAAAGTGCACGAGTCAAAGACGAAAATGAGAGCATCCAACGCCTGTTCGACCTCGGGAGCCGCGCGCACGACCTCTATGTTCTTGGCTGGAAAAACCGCGCATTGCAGGCCGCGGACGGCGATTACCGCGCCACGCCCTTCTGTTCCGTAGGGAACAACCGGAATTCCGTGCACGATAACCAAGAGTGTGTTTGAAATTTTTTTGCGATTTAGCGAAAAAAAGGGTTGCATTTCTCTCCCGGCGGTATTATACTACCGTCATATTCGAAATGGAAACACATTTGTCCGTGACATACGGACTGTGCGTATTCCGGAGAGGGAGAAAAACCATGAAAAAGATTTTAGCGATCGTACTTTGCGCATCCATGATCTGCGCTCTGCTTGCCGGCTGCGGCAGCAGCGAATCCCCGGCGGCCGCCGTTGAAGGCGACGTACTGAAGATCGGCATTTTTGAGCCCGCCACGGGTGAGAACGGCGCCGGCGGCATGCAGGAAGTGCTCGGCGCGCGCTATGCCAACAAGGTCGTCCCCAGTGTGACGGTCAACGGTAAGGAATATAAGATCGAGCTCGTTGAGGTCGATAACCAGTCCGACAAGACCGCGGCCGTCACCGCCGCGCAGAATCTCGTGAGCAGCGGCGTTATTGCCGTTATCGGCTCTTATGGCTCCGGCGTGTCCATCGCCGCCGGCTCCACGTTCGAGCAGGCGAAGATCCCCGCCGTCGGCGGCTCCTGCACGAACCCGCAGGTAACGCTCGGCAACGATTACTACTTCCGTGTCTGCTTCCTTGACCCGTTCCAGGGAACCGTTATGGCGAGCTACGCCAACAACGAAGGCTGCAAGAAGGCCGCCGTCATCATGCAGAACGGCGACGACTACTCCACCGGCCTTGCGAACTACTTCGCCGATGCCTTTGCCAAGATGGACGGCTGCGAAGTTGTTTACACCGGCACCTACAACACCAACGAAACCGACTTTAACGCGATCCTGACCGCGGCCAAGGCGGCTGACCCCGATGTTCTGTTCATCCCGTCGTCCATTACGACCGCCGGCATCATCATCAAGCAGGCGCGTGATATGGGCATCACGGCTCGCATCATGGCGGGCGATACCTGGGAGAACGCGACCATCATGGAAAACGCCGGTGTGGAAAACTGCGAGGGCGTTGCGCTGTCCACCTTCTTTGACGAGAACGACGCCGATGCTTCCGAGTTCGTGCAGGGCTTCAAGGCGTATCTGAACGGCGATGCCGAAGCGCTCAAGCTCAACGGCAACAATGACACGGTCGCTGCGGTTTCCGCGCTTGGTTATGACGCCTACATGGCGATCATTGAGGCGCTCAAGAATGTTTCCGGCGATATCACCGGCGAGGCGGTCCGCGACGCGCTTGCCTCCGTCTCCTTTGACGGCGTGACCGGCAGCATCTCCTTCGACGAGAACGGCGACGCCAACAAGGATATGGCTTACATCAAGATCATGTCCGACGGCGCTTTCAAGTTCGTCGGCACGCAGAAGACCGACGGCACCTTCACCCCCGCTGCCTGATTTTCTATCCGCATAAACATTTTGAATCGGCGGGTCATCCCGCCGATTCTCTTTATTCGCTTTTACCCCGTCGCATCGGCAACCCGAAAGAGGAGGCAAGCTCTATGACGGCATTTCTCCAGAACTGTCTGAACGGTATTTCCATCGGCAGTATATATGCCCTGATCGCCATCGGCTACACGATGGTTTACGGTATTCTTCGACTCATCAACTTCGCCCACGGAGACATCTTCATGATGGCGGGTTATTTTATGATCATCTGCATGACGGATCTGCTCATCCCGTGGTACATATCACTGCTGCTCGTCGTGCTGTTCACAGTGCTGCTCGGCGTATTCATCGAGCGCATAGCCTATAAGCCGCTTCGCGATGCGCCGCGTATGTCCATCATGATCTCGGCGATCGGCGTTTCGTACTTTCTGCAGAACTTTGCCACCTATCTCTTCACGGCGCAGCCAAAGTCGTATCCGTATGCGGAGATGGGCTTTCTCAGTAAAACGGTGAAGCTCGGCGAGATCTCTACGACGCTCGTTACGTTCATTACGCCCATCCTCACCGTGATCCTTGTTCTGGCGCTGGCGTTCCTCATCCGCAAGACGAAGATCGGCATGGCGATGCGCGCGGTATCGCGTGATTTTGAAACGTCCTGTCTCATGGGCATCAAGATCAACCGCGTCATCAGCTTCACGTTCGCCGTCGGCAGCGCGCTGGCCGCCATCGGTTCGGTACTGTATTTCATCCCGCGCTCGTCGGTGTATCCACTGGCCGGTTCTCTGCCCGGGCTCAAGTGCTTTGTCGCCGCGGTGTTCGGCGGCATCGGCTCCATTCCCGGCGCGCTGGTGGGCGGCTTCCTCATCGGTCTTTGCGAAACGTTCATCAAGGGCAGCGCCTATTCCGAGTTCAGCGACGTTTTCACGTTCGTCGTGCTGATCCTCGTGCTGCTCGTCCGTCCCACCGGCCTGTTCGGTGAGAAGCTGAAAGAGAAGGTGTGAGCATGAGTCAAAAGAAAAAAACGATCTGTTCCGCCGTCGGTTTTCTCTGCATTGCAGCGGTCATCGTCTGCGCCGGCGAGCTTGCTCCGCGTTCGTCGATGTTCCGCACGGTTTTGCAGCTCGGCGCGATCTATGCGCTGCTTGCGGTGTCCATGAACCTCTGCAACGGTTTCACGGGACTCTTTTCTCTCGGTCAGGCGGGGTTTATGACGCTCGGCGCTTATACCTACGCCATTTTCACGATCCCCACGGCGGCGCGCCCCGGCGTATACTATCTTTACGGCGTTGCCGACTGGCTTGCCGATCTCCATCTGCCGATCATCGCAGCGCTGCTTGCCGCCGGCGTTGTCGGCGCGCTCTTTGCCGCACTCATCGGCGCGCCGGTCCTCAAGCTCAAAAGCGACTATCTCGCCATTGCGACGCTCGGCTTTGCGGAGGTCGTCCGCATCGTTGTCGCCTCCTCGCCGCTCAACCGCATTACGAACGGCTCTCTTGGGCTGACGAAGATCCCCGGCTTCTCGTCCTACTACGGCATTTTCATCGTTGCCGCCGTTTGCATCACGCTGATCGTTCTTATCATCAACTCTTCCTACGGCCGCGCGTTCAAGGCCATCCGAGACGATGAGATCGCAGCGGAGGCAATGGGCATTGATCTTGCCAAGCATAAGCAGATGAGCTTTATCATCAGCTCGTTCTTCGCGGCCATCGGCGGCGCGCTGATGGCAATGTTCCTCGGCGCGGTGTCTTCCACAACGTTCACCATCGCCGTGACGTATTTTATCCTGCTCATTGTTGTCATCGGCGGCATGGGCAGCGTGACGGGCAGCGTTATTTCGGCGTTTCTCGTCATTGCGAGCCGCGAATGGTGGCTGCGTTTTCTGGACAAAACAACGTACATCGGCGATTTCCGCGTGCCCCTGCTCAAGACCGGCTTCCGTATGGTCGTGTTCTCCGTGATCCTCATGGTCGTGGTACTGTTCTTCCGTACCGGCATTATGGGCGATAAGGAGTTCAGCTGGGACCGCATCGCGGCGCGCTGCAAAAAGCTCTTCGGCGGGAAAAAGGCCGCGGTCTCCGGAGGTGAAAACCATGAGTGAATCAATGCTCCGCATGGAAAACGTCACCATGCAGTTCGGCGGCGTTGTGGCGGTGAACAATCTCTCGCTCAACGTCGATAAGGGCGAGATCGTTGCGCTCATCGGCCCCAACGGCGCGGGCAAAACGACGGCCTTCAACTGCATCACCGGCGTATACCAGCCGACAAACGGCAAGGTGTTTTTTGAGGATAACCTCATGGTCTCCGCGCATCCGACGGGGAAGATGCAGAAGGAATATCAGGGCATGAACGCCGAGATGTATCTCAAGGATAAAATTCTCGATCCGACGCCCGACCAGATCACAAAGCTCGGCATTGCCCGCACGTTCCAGAACATCCGACTGTGGAAATCCATGACGGTGTTTGAAAACGTCCTTACAGCCAAGCACCTGCGCGCGAAGCAGAACATTTTCAGCGCGGCGCTCCGCATCTCCGTGGCGGAGGACCGGCGCATGGAGAAGGAGACGATGGAGCTGCTTGAAGAGCAGAACCTCGCGCAGTACCGCAACGATCTTGCAACGTCTCTGCCGTACGGCCTGCAGCGGCGGCTGGAGATCGCCCGCGCGCTTGCGACCGACCCGAAGCTTCTCCTGCTCGACGAACCGGCCGCCGGCATGAACCCGCAGGAGACCGAAGAGCTCGGCCAGTTCATCATGCAGATCAAGAAGAAATACGATCTCACGATCCTTATGATCGAGCACCACATGGAGCTCGTTATGAAATTCTCCGACCGCATCTATGTGGTCGATTTCGGCAGACTCATCTCGCAGGGCACGCCCGCCGTTGTACAGGATGACCCGAAAGTTATTGAAGCGTATCTGGGGGTGGCGGAAGAATGAACGAGATCCTCTCCATTCACGATCTCAGCGTGAACTACGGCGGCATTGAAGCCGTCAAGGGCATTTCCTTTGATGTGCATGAAGGCGAGATCGTAACGCTCATCGGCGCGAACGGCGCGGGCAAAAGCTCGACGCTCCGCACGATCGCCGGGCTTGTAAAGCCCTCCGGCGGCACGATCAACTTCCGCGGCGACAACATCACCGGGCGCGACGCCACGACCATCGTGAAAAAAGGCATCACGCTCGTCCCGGAGGGACGGCACATTTTTCCCGATCTCACGGTTCTCGAAAATCTCAAGGTCGGCGCGTATCTCCGCAGCGACGACATCTCCGGCGATATCCAGTGGGTATACGACCTTTTCCCGCGCCTGCGCGAGCGCTCGTGGCAGGCGGGCGGCACGCTCTCCGGCGGCGAGCAGCAGATGCTGGCTGTGGGCCGCGCGCTCATGGCACGCCCGAAGCTCATTATGATGGACGAGCCGTCGCTCGGCCTTGCGCCGCTCGTCGTGCGCGATATCTTTGAGATCATCCGTCAGATCAACCGCCAAGGTGTATCCATTCTGCTCATCGAGCAGAACGCGAACATGGCGCTCAAGGTCGCCGACTCCGCCTACGTCATGGAGACCGGACGCATCACGCTCTCCGGCGCGGGTAAAGACCTTCTGAACAACGAGGCCGTAAAAAAGGCCTATCTCGGTACATGATTGACATTCGACCCGCGGGACTGTATTATCCACTATATAGTCCCACGGGTCTCTTTTTATTAAGGAGAAATCACCTATGCATATCGTTACAAGTACGGATATCCTTCTCCCGCGCGCCGAGGACATGGGCGCGTGGAGCGTGATCGCGTGCGACCAGTTTACGTCCGAACCGGAATACTGGGCCGCGGCGGAAGCGCGTGCGGCGGAAAAGCCGAGCACGCTATCTCTCATGCTGCCGGAGGCGTGGCTGCACACCGCGCGCGCCGACGGCGCAGACGGACGCATTGCCGATACGATGCGCCGCTATCTCGCGGAGGGTGTTTTTCAAACGGTCCCGGACAGCTTTATCTATGTAGAGCGCACACTGTCGGACGGACGCGTCCGCCGCGGCCTCGTTGCGGCGCTTGATCTTGAGCAATACGATTTTACCGGAACGCAGCGTACGAGCGTCCGCTCCACGGAAGGCACGGTAGAGGAGCGTCTGCCGCCGCGCGTGAACATCCGCCGCAGCGCGCCGCTCGAAATGCCGCATACGCTCCTTCTGATGGACGACCGGACAGACAGTGTCCTGTCCCTCGCGGAAAAGACGAAGGACACACTGGAAAAGGTCTACGATTTTGATCTTATGCTCGGCGGCGGCCACATCGCCGGCTGGCGCGTGAGCGGGGAGACGAAAGCGGCGGTGCAGTCGGCGCTCGACGCGCTCGATAATGCGGCATTGCAGCGGGAAAAATACGGTGACGCAGCGGAAAACGGCAAGCTCACCTTTGCCGTCGGCGACGGCAACCACTCGCTCGCCGCGGCCAAGCGGTTCTGGGAGGAAAAGCGCGAAACTCTGCCGGAAAACGAGCGGGAGACCGATCCCGCCCGCTTCGCGCTCGTGGAGATCGAGAACATCCATGAGCCGTCGCTCGATTTTGAGCCGATCCACCGCGTGATCTTCGATACCGATACGTCGGCTTTTGCTGCGGAATTTACAGCGCATCGGACGGAGTGGGAAGCAGAGGACAAAACGCTCGGCGAGCGCGTTGCGGCGGCGGAGAGCTTCTGCCGCGCGTATATCGCCGCGCACGGCGGCTATATCGACTATATCCACGGCGACGACACGGCGCGCTCTCTTGGCGAGAAGCCGAACTGCGCTGCGGTGCTGCTGCCGCCGGTCGAAAAGAGCGGGCTTTTCCTGTCCGTACTCCAAAACGGCGCTCTGCCGAAAAAGAGCTTTTCCATGGGCAACGCACGGGACAAGCGCTATTATCTCGAATGCCGGAAGATCCGTTAAAACAGCTTCATATAACATAGAAATACCAAGGAGGTTCGACAATGAAAGAAGTCAAAAACCCGAAAAAACCGTTGGCGTATTATTACTCCATTACGCTCATTGCGCTGCTTCTTTTCAACATCTTCGTCGCGCCGCTTCTGAACCGGCAGCACGTGGAGCAGACGGATTACAGCACCTTTATGCGCATGATCGCCGAAAAGAAGATCGGCAAGGTCGATGTGAGCGACACGGAGATCGTATTTACCGACAAGGACGACAATACGATCTACGTGACCGGCGTTATGTACGATCCGACGCTCACGCAGCGCCTGTACGATTCCGGCGCGGAATTTGCCAAGGATATTGAGCAGACCATGTCGCCGGTGCTGAGCTATCTCTTAACGCTCATTCTGCCGCTGGTCATCTTTTTTATTTTCGGCCAGTTCATGCGGAAAAAGCTCATGGATCAGATGGGCGGCAAAGACGTCATGTCCTTCGGCATGGGAAAGAGCAATGCCAAGATCTACGTCCAGTCCACGCACGGCATCCGCTTTGACGATGTCGCCGGGGAGGACGAGGCAAAGGAAAGCCTTGCCGAGATCGTGGACTATCTCCATAATCCGAGCAAGTACACGGACGCCGGCGCATCGATGCCGAAGGGCATTCTCCTTGTCGGTCCTCCGGGAACGGGCAAGACGATGCTTGCCAAGGCCGTGGCCGGCGAATCGAACGTGCCGTTCTTCTCCATGTCCGGTTCGGAGTTCGTGGAGATGTTCGTCGGCATGGGCGCGAGCAAGGTGCGCGACCTTTTCAGCCAGGCGAAGGAGAAGGCCCCGTGCATCGTGTTCATCGACGAGATCGACGCCATCGGCCAGAAGCGCAGCGGCGGCGCGATGGGCGGCAACGACGAGCGCGAACAGACGCTCAACCAGCTTCTCACGGAAATGGACGGCTTTGAGAGCAACAACGGCGTCATCATCCTCGCCGCAACGAACCGCCCCGAATCGCTCGACCCCGCGCTCACGCGCCCCGGCCGCTTTGACCGCCGCGTACCGGTCGAGCTGCCGGACCTCGCCGGACGCGAGGCCATTCTGAAAGTCCACGCCCGCAAGATCAAGCCCGCGGAGGATGTGGATTTCCATACGATCGCACGCATGGCCTCCGGCGCTTCCGGCGCGGAGCTTGCCAATATCATCAACGAAGCTGCGCTGCGCGCTGTGCGCAACGGGCGCACCATCGTGACGCAGGCGGACCTTGAGGAGAGTATCGAGGTCGTTATCGCCGGATACCAGAAGAAGAATGCCGTCCTCTCCGATCAGGAGAAGAAGGTCGTTGCCTATCACGAGATCGGCCACGCTCTCGTCGCGGCGATGCAGACCCATTCCGCGCCCGTGCAGAAGATCACGATCATTCCGCGCACCTCCGGCGCGCTGGGGTATACGATGCAGGTCGAGACCGGCGACAAATACCTTATGACCAAGCAGGAGATCGAAAACAAGATCGCAACATTCACCGGCGGCCGTGCCGCCGAAGAAGTCGTGTTCGGCGAGATCACGACCGGCGCCTCGAACGACATCGAGCAGGCGACGAAGCTCGCCCGCGCCATGATCACGCGCTACGGCATGAGCGACGATTTTGACATGGTCGCGCTCGAGACGGTCACGAACCAGTACCTCGGCGGCGACGCCTCGCTCGCATGCTCGGCGGATACGCAGAAGGTCATTGACGATAAGGTCGTCGCGCTCGTCAAGACGCAGCACGAGAAGGCGAAAAAGCTCCTCACGGAGAACCGATCGAAGCTCGATGTTCTCGCGCAGTATCTCTATGAGAAGGAGACCATCACCGGCGAGGAATTTATGACCATCCTTGAGCGGGAAGGAGCGAAAGCATGAGCCGTGCAAGCCTCGTTGAGCTAACGAACCTTTGCGTGATCTGCGACGGCAGCCGCGTGCTCGTGCAGGATAAGATCGGCTGCGGCGTTATTTTCCCCGGCGGCCATGTGGAGCCGGGCGAGTCGATGCTCGCTTCCGTTATCCGCGAAATGCGCGAGGAGACCGGCCTTTTGATCGAGCATCCCGTGCTCTGCGGTATCAAGGACTGGATGCGCGAGGACGGTACGCGCTTTATCGTCGCGCTTTATCGCGCCGACCGGTTTACCGGCGAGCTTAACTCTTCCGAGGAAGGGCGCATGTTCTGGATCGAGCGGGAGGAGTTTGCAAAGACCAACACCATCTGGGGTATGAAGGACGTTCTGCGCGTATGTGACGAAGCAGAATACAGCGAAATGTTTTATTCGGAAGAGAAAGAGGGCTGGGTGCTGCTCGGCTGAGAGGGAGATATGCGAAAAGAGAGGAAAAACGAGGCGCTGCTCTGGTTTGGAAAGTGGACGTCCAAGCTCGGCAACATCGTTTTTGATTACGCGAACAGCGTGAGCATTGTCGGCGCTTTCGCTCACGCGCCGTGGGTGCTGGCGCTTTACCAGAGCTCGGAGACGGTCATACAGATCGTATTCAACCTTATCGGCGGCGCGAAGGCCGACAGCGGCAGCCGGAAAAAGATCCTCATCGTCACGGACGTTCTTTCCGCGGCCATATGCCTTGCGGTGAGCTTCTTCGTCGCCTCGCCGCGCATGGCGGAGGTCGTCATCGCGGCGAACGCTCTGCTTGCCGTTGTCTATGCCTTCAACTCTCCGACGTACCGCTCCATCGTCCGTGAGATGGTCGACGGTGAACGCATCGGCATGTATAATTCCGTCAGCAACGGCGGGGGAGAGGTCATAAAAATCGCGGGGCCGATGGCCGGTATGCTGCTTGTGCGGTGGATCGGCGTGCGCGGGGCGCTTCTCTTCGACGCGCTCACGTTCCTTTTGTCCGCTGTTTCCGAAATGCTTCTCACGCCCATTTCGGATACGCAGAGAAAACCGGCGCAGAAAAAGAACATCTTCCGCGATATCGCCGAGGGCTTTGCCTATCTCATACGGGAGCGGCAGCTTTTGTTTCTCATCCTGCTCTCGGCGCTTGTCAACTTCTTCCTTGCGGGCTTCAACCTCCTTTGCCCGTATACCAACGTGATGTACGCCTCCTTCGGCATCGAGTTTTACAGCAAGGTGCTCGTTATGGAGGCAGCGGGCGGACTTCTCGGCTCGCTTATCAGCTCGCGCCTTGGAAGCCGGGTAAAGGAAAACGCGCGGCTCATGGTGCTTTTTCTCGGCGCGATGGGCGCCGCGCTCGCGCTCGAGCCGCTCGCCGCGCTCACAGGGAGCGCGATCGTCTGCCTTATTCCGTTCCTTCTCTCCGGCACGGCGCTGACAGTTTTCAACATTCAGTTCATGTCGTATGTCCAGCTTCGCGCGGACGAGGCATATCTCGGGCGCGTGTTCAGCATCATCTTTACCGTGGCGGTGCTGTTCATGCCG
>ENA-UOJJ01004430-UOJJ01004430.1-human-gut-metagenome-genome-assembly--contig:-CS66-NODE-4430-length-13198-cov-9.483603_pt1 | contig 13198 bp, 15 predicted proteins | sample MGYA00242343_ERZ723890 | MGnify/ENA metagenome assembly ERZ723890 | reverse complement strand
ATATTCTATTTTAAAAGAAGAAGTAGATAGAATTATAAAGATTATTAAAGAATATAAATAAAAAGAGTTAAAAAACTCTTTTTATTTGTGCATTAAACACCCCAAGATCTGGCACCAATTATGATTACTAATAATATAAATAAAACTAATATTATAGCAGCACCGTATCCGGCACCATAACCGTATCCTCCGCTATATCCAGTATTGCAGCATCCGTTACCATATCCTTGGTATCCACCATAGTAATACATAAACACCCTCCTATCTAGGCCTAATATATTTTATTAACCAAATTTGATTTTGTTAATAAAAAAAACCTATTTAAAAAATTTATTTGAGCGATATAAAAATATATGATATGATATATCTAGTATATTATATGATAGATAAATACTAAGGTGATAAGATGATTAAAAAATTAAAAAATAGTTTTAAAGATATGGATAAAACATTACTAATGGTAAGTTTATTACTATTTGTTTTTGGTTTACTTAATATTGTTAATGCATCATCAAAAGCGGTTGTAGTAAGATATAATACTTCACTATATGGCTATTTTTATAAACAAGCACTTTTCTTAATAATAGGTTTTATATTAACTTTAATAATTATTACAGTTCCTACTAAAAAGTATCATGCATATGGCGCTTTTTGTTATATAGGTATAACTGTAGCCTTAATTTATTTGTCACTTTATGGAACCGTTCAAAAGGGATCTTATAACTGGATTAATTTTGGAATATTTTCATTTCAACCAAGTGAATTTTCAAAACCGATAATGATTGTTTGTGTATCACTTTTATTTGAAAAATTTTTATCAAAACTTCGTAATAAAAAAATAAACCATTATGATTTTATTGGAATTATTTTATTTGTTGGTTGCCTATTTCCTATTATCGTATTTTTACAAAAAGATTTAGGTACAACTATTATCCTATTTTTGATTTTTATAGTACTTTTTATGTCTAGTCCAATTCTTCGTATTGATAAGTTAAGAACGGTTGTATTGGGAATAATTTTAATAATTATAGCTTGTATTATTGTTATTTCTAAAAATGGTTCAATTCTTACTAAAACACAATTAAGTCGTTTTGATTTTTTTGATCCATGCTCTGATTATGAGGCAGGAGGATATCAAATATGTAATGGTTTTATTGCCATAAATGATGGTGGTCTATTAGGTGTAGGAATAGGAAAAAGTAAACAAATTTCATATATACCAGAATCACATACAGATAGTGTTTTTGCTATAATAGCTGAGGAATATGGTTTTTTAGTTTCATCAGTTATCTTTATTTGTTATATTATTATTCTTTATCGTATTTTAAAAATAAGTGCGAATGCTAATACTGTAAGAGGAAGATATATTTCACTTGGTGTTGCTGTGTATATATTTCTTCACGTTCTTGTTAACTTAGGTGGTTTATTTGGTGTTATGCCTCTAACAGGTGTTCCACTACCATTTTTGAGTTACGGTGGTTCATTTACAATTGCTTTGATTTGTTCATTAGCTATTGTTCAAAGAATTCATATTGAGATGAAAAATAAAAAAATAAAAGTGTAAAAAATAGAAACAATTCCTATTTTTGTATTGACTTAATAAAAAAAATATATTAAACTTAAATTAGTAATTATTACTATTTTGAGGTGAAATATGAATCATTCAAAACAAAGAGATATAATTTTAGAAGTAGTATCAAATAGTTGTGAACATCCAAGTGCTGATATGGTATATCAAGAGGTAAAAAAGCAAATTCCTAATATAAGCTTAGGAACTGTTTATCGAAATCTTAATTTATTAGTAGAGTTAAAAAAAATAAGAAAGATTTCAATGCCAAATGGAAGTGATCGTTTTGATAAGACTTTATTAAAACACTATCATTTTTATTGTGATAAGTGTAAGAAAGTGTTTGATATTGATAGTTCTAATTTTAAAGATTTAAATAAAATTGTGGAAAAAAAATATCACAATACTGTTTATTATCATGATATTGTATTCATAGGAGAATGTAGTAATTGCACAAATAAGAAAGAGGGATAATATGGAATTAAAAGGAAGTAAAACAGAACAAAATTTAATGAATGCTTTTGCTGGTGAATCACAAGCAAGAAATAAATATACTTATTTTGCAAGTAAAGCTAAAAAAGAAGGTTATCAACAAATCGCTGCTATTTTTGAAGAAACAGCTAATAATGAAAAGGAACATGCTAAAATGTGGTTTAAGTTATTAAATGGTGGTCAAATTAAATCAACTGAAGAAAACTTATTAGCAGCAGCTGAAGGTGAAAATTATGAATGGACTGATATGTATGAAGCCTTTGCTAAAGAAGCAAAAGAAGAAGGTTTTGATCATATAGCATTTCTTTTTGAAAGTGTTGGGAAAATTGAAAAGGAACATGAAGAAAGATATAGAAAATTATTAGAAAATGTTCGAAATGAAAAAGTATTTAATAATGAAGTACCTACAATGTGGATTTGTCGTAATTGTGGTCATATTCATTTTGGAGATAGTGCTCCAGAAGTTTGTCCAGTATGTTCTCATCCACAATCATATTTTGAGAGAAAAGCTAATAACTATTAAGATTTGAAATTTCAAATCTTTTTTAATTGTGTGAAAATATGTTTTTTAGCACTCGCTCTTGACAAGTGCTAAAGACAGTGGTATAACATAATTAGTTAATGATTAAAGGAGGCTAAAATGAAAAAGAAACAATTTAAAGCAGAATCAAAGAAATTATTAAATTTAATGGTAAATTCAATTTATACGAATAAAGATATATTTTTAAGAGAATTAATATCAAATGCAAGTGATGCAATTGATAAATTATATTATAAGTCATTAACTGATAAAAAAATAAAATTAAATAAAGATGATTTTAAAATTAGAATTGATGTAGATAAGAAAGATAGAACAATCACTATATCTGATAATGGTTGTGGAATGAATCAAGAAGAGTTAGAAAATAACTTAGGAACAATCGCTAAAAGTGGTTCTTTATCATTCAAAGAAGAAAATGCAAATCAAAACGATGTAGATATTATTGGACAATTTGGTGTTGGTTTTTATTCAGCATTTATGGTTAGTGATGATGTTGAAGTTATATCAAAAGCTTATGGAAATAATAAAGCATATAAATGGAAATCAACTGGTGAAGATGGATATACAATAGAAGAAAGTTCTAAAGATGAAGTTGGAACGATTATAAAGCTTCATTTAAAAGATGATAGTGATGATGTAAAATATAGTGAATACTTGGAAGAATATAAAATTAGAATGATTATTAAAAAGTATTCTGATTATATTAGATATCCAATTGTTATGGAAGTTGAAAACCGTGTTTTGAAAAAAGATAGCAAAGATGAATATGAAACAGTGTTAGAAGATGATACTTTAAATAGTATGCTACCTATCTGGAAAAAGGATAAAAAAGATATAACTGAAGATGAATATAATAACTTTTATACAGAACGTTTTTATGATTATGAAAAACCTATGAAAGTTATTCATACATCTGTAGAAGGACTATGTAGTTATAATGCCATCTTATATATTCCAAGTCATGCACCTTTTGATTTATATTCCAAGGAATATGAAAAGGGATTACAATTATATGCAAATGATGTTCTTATAATGGATAAATGTCCTGATTTACTTCCTGATTATTTTAACTTTGTAAAAGGAGTTGTTAATAGTCAAGATTTATCTTTAAATATTTCAAGAGAAATGTTACAGCAAGATAAAAATGTTGGTATTATTGCTAAAAATATAGAGCACAAAATTAAAAGTGAACTTGAAAAAATGCTTGCAAATGATCGTGAAAATTATAAAAAATTCTTTGATAATTTTGGACGTCAAATCAAGTTTGGAGTTTATGATAATTATGGCTTAAATAAAGATAAATTAAAAGATTTATTATTATTCTATTCTTCAAAAGAAAAACAATTTGTAACTTTAAAAGAGTATTTGAATAAAATGTCAAAAGAACAAGATAGTATTTATTATGCTTGTGGCGAAACAATTGATAAAATAGATTTATTACCACAAGTTGAGCTTGTTAAAGATAAAGGTTATGACATTTTGTATTTAACTGATTATATTGATGAGTTTGTTGTTAAAACTATTATGGAATATGAACAAAAGAAGTTTGTCAATATTTGTTCAAAAGATTTAGATTTAAGTACAGATGAAGAAAAAGAAAAATTGAAAAAAACAAATGAAAAAGCTAAAAAAATGTTTGATTTAATGAAGGAAGATTTAAATAGTGAAGTAGAAGAAGTAAGATATACGGATAGACTTAAAAAACATCCTGTTTGTTTAACAAACGAAGGTGAGATATCAGTTGAAATGGAGAAAGTTATGAATGCTATGCCAACTGATGATAAGGTTAAAGCTAAGACCATTTTGGAAATTAATAAAAATCATCCAATTGTTAAAAAATTAGAGGATTTATATAAAAATGATAAAGAAAAATTAAAAGAGTATACAAAAATTATTTATGCACAAGCTAGATTAATAGAAGGCTTATCTATTGATAATCCTACTGAAATCTCTAATTTAATTTGTGATTTAATTTCAAAATAGAAAGGAAGATGTTTATGTTACCAAGTGAAGTATTTTTCAATAATTTTTTAGATAGTATGGATAATGATAAAAAGATGCAATGTGATATTTATGAAAAGGATAATAATATTAATATAGAAATGGATATTCCTGGGTTTAATAAGGAAGATATTAATATTGAAATTAATAAAGGTAACTTAGTTGTTACTGCTGAAAAGAATGAAGAGGAAAATGAAGATAAAAAATATCTTCGTCGTGAAAGAAAATTTTATGGAAAATATCAAAGATCATTTTATTTAGGTGAAATTGATGAAGAAAATATTGAAGCATCTTTTGAAAATGGTATTTTAAAGATATCTATTCCTAAAAAAACTGAAGAAGAAACTAAAAAATTAATTGAAATTAAATAGTTAAAAAACATGAAAAAAATTTTCATGTTTTTTTTTGATATATTGAAAAATAAGTAAAAAAATGTAAAATTATGTCTTTTTACGATGTAAATACTTGTGTTTATAAATTGGGTATGATATACTAAAATCAGGATAGGAGATGTAGATATGAGAAAAATAATGTTTGTATTTGTAATGACTTTAGTAGGGATAGGTACTGTATCAGCAGCAGAATTAAAACTAGAATGTACTAATGAAAGTCAAGGAATAACAAAATGTAGTTTAAAAGCAAATTTAGAAGGAAGTAAAAAAATAGAATTAGATTATAATTTTGATAGCGGAATAAAGTTAGGTCAATATACAGAGTCAAATGAAAGTCAAGGATGGAAAATAGTAAGACCAACAACACTAGGAACAACAGGAAAATTAACATTTGAAAATACAAATCAAGTAACAGGTGAAACAGAACTTGGAACTATTGAATTAGAAGTAACAGAGGCTGGAAGTAAAAATATAAGTTTTTCTATAAATAATTTAGATGGTGTTTCATCGTCTGTAACTGTTTCAAAACAATTAAATATATCAGAACAAACAAAAAAATTATTATACTTAGAAATAGATGATAAAAAAATAGATATTGAAAATATACAAAATATAGTAACAACAAAGGATGAAATAAAAGTTAGAGTTCTTGTTAAAAATGGAAGTAGTATAACGGGATTAGGCCAAGAAACAAATGGTTATTATAATATAGTTTTAAATAAGGGCGAAAATAATATTAAAATTGTTGTAGATGATGAAGAGTATGAAGTAAAAGTGACAAGGGAATTAACAGAGGAAGAAAAACAAGAATTGATAAAACAACAAAATGAAGAAGTTAAGGTTGAAAATCCAGAAACAGGAGATAAATTAAAATTATATAGCTTAGGATTATTAGGCGTATTGACATCAATAATAATAGTAAAAAAGAAATTAAGTAAAGTAGGGATTTAGGTTATGGATAAAAAAGAAAATAAAAAAAAGATAGTAGTGATAAGTGTAATAGTAATATTTGTAATAGGAATAATACTGGTAATAATAAATAGAGATAAAATACCATTTGTAAAATTAATGAGTAATAGTATATTTGAATTAACTGAAGAATATACATGTGAAGAAGGTTATATACAAAATGGAACAGAATGTCAAAAAACAGAAGAAATAGATGCAACACCAACAAGTGGATGTGAAACAGGATATACTGAAATAAATGGAAGTTGTGAAAAAAATGAAATAATTAATGCAACTTATCAAGCAAATTGTGAGTCGGGATATACATATAATGCCGGAAGTGGACAATGTGAATTGAGAGAAGAAGCAACAGCTGATGTGTTGAAAAAATGTCCTTCGGGGTATACAAGAAATGGTGAAAGATGCGAAAACAGAAAAACAGCTAAATGTGATTTTTTGAAATATACTTGTCCTGGGAAAGGAGAGTATGTTTCAAATTCTACTAGTTTTTGGAATGGTTTGTGTGCGTATAAAAAATGTCCAAGTGGGTATGAAGTAAGTGGAGGAAAATGTTATAAAGTTCAAATAAACGCCAATAAAAATTTTTCTGAAAGTTGGGTTGCGTCTGTTGTAACAAAGTCGCAATTTCCTAATAAAAAATGTTCAAAAGGAGTATTTATGCATACAGGATCAGTAAAGCTTACTGAGCTAATTAAAGATTTTCCATCTGGAAAAATGATAAAACAAAATTATAATAAAGGATATAGATATGCAAGAATGGAATTTTGTCGCACAGAGAAAGGAAAAACGAAGAATATTGAAAAATGTTCGGATGGATATAAGACTATTGTATCAGGCGCTTGTGCAAAAGAACCAACTAAATCATATATATGTGGAAACGGATATGTATCAAATGGAGATGGAACAGGAACTAAAATAGAAACAGCTAATCTGATAGTAAATCATATATGTGGAAATGGATATAGTTACAATAAAGAAATAGATAAATGTGAAAGAATTACAACAAAGGCACCAACAGGTACACCAGGATACGTATGTGAACAAGGATATACATTAAGTGGAAATAAATGTATCAAAAATAACATTAAAGAAAAAACTATTACTTATACATGCCCAGCAGGATATAACTTAGAAGGAACAAAATGTAAGAGAACAATAACAAAAGAAGGAATAAAAAAAGGTTAATCAAGGATTAACCTTTTAAAAAATAATGATACAAAGTATAATAACAATCCTTCTAATAATAATAAATATATTACTAATAATGATATATATATATGAAAGGGATAAAATAGAAAAAGAACCAATAATATTAATAGTATTAATGATAATAATGGGAGTAATAAGTGTCTATTTAAGTCGAGAAGCATGGAATATAATAACCGAAAAAATACCAGAAATAAAAGAAGAAGTAGTAAATAAAAATTGGTATGCAAGAATACTAATATGTTATGGACAAATAGCATTTATAGAAGAAAGTATAAAATATATAATATTAAACCTAATGATATACCGAAATAAAAACTATAACTATATGTATGATGGAATAATATATAGTACAATTAAAATTTTAGGATTTGCATTAATGGAAGGAATAGAATATGGAATAGGAAATGGCATAATACTAAGCTTAATAAGAAGTATATTAACAATACCGATGCATGCAAGTTATGGGATAATAATGGGATACTATATAAGCAAAGGGAAAAAAGAAAAAGAATCAAGAAGTATGTATTATAGATATATGGCGTTAATAGCACCAATAGTAATACATGGAACAAGTGATTATATGTTAAGTATATTAACAAATAAATATCAAATAATATATATAATATATTCAGTAATAATATATATATTTGCTTTAAAAAAAGTAAATGAACTAGCACGATTTGATAAAGAATTTTAAAAGCCAGGATTACCCTGGCTTTACTTTGTTATTAAACTTTTTACTTCATTGTATAATTTATTATTAGCTTCTTCTAAAGTAAGATCATTGACCTTGAAAGGAGTACCATATTTAATAGTTAAGTTTTTACTTCTGAATTTATAATCACCAATAATACCAAAAGGAATAATAGTGGCATTTGTCTTTTGAGCCATTGAAACAGTACCGAATTTAAAAGGTAGTAACAATTTACTAGTCTTATTTCTGGTACCTTCAGGAAAAAGACCAATCGCACCATTATTTTTTAAAATATCAATTGCATAATTTTTAGCTGCTTTATCATTGCCATTACGATTCACACAAATACAACCAACAAACTTGAAAAACCAAGCTAATTTACCTTCAAAATACTCTTTTTTAGCCATATAATGAATAGGTCTTTTAGTTGCCATAATAGTCAAACATTGATCATATATATGTTTATGATTTCCAACAATTAAGATAGGGCCATCCTTTGGAATTGCTTCTTTGTTAATGATCTTTGGATTATAATATATTCTAAATAATACCCTCATAATAGGAGTTAATAGTTTATATCCAAATTCTCCTTTAAACTGCTTATTTTTCATCACTATCTTCTAACCTTTTCTTCATATTTTCTTCTTGTAATTTTCTAAAATCAACCTTACCAACCATCGTTCTAGGAAGAGAACGTCTAAATTCAAATTCATGTACTTTAGCATACTTTGGTAAATTTTTCGCACACATCTTTTTTAATTCTTCAATTAATTCATCACTTTTTCTATAACCTTTATTTAAAACAATAAAAGCTTTAGGAACCTCAATTTTATAAGGATGAGCAATACCAACAACACTACAAAGCATAACAGCAGGATGGGTCTCAATTAAGGCCTCAATTTGACTTGGATAAACATTGTAACCAGATGAAATAATAAGCCTTTTTAATCTACTTGTATATTTTATAAAACCATTTTCATCCATTATTCCTAAATCACCAGAGTGTAACCATACATTACCATCTTCATGAATATGAAGCGCTAAGTTAGTTTCTTTTTCATTGTTGTAATATCCTAACATAACATTTGGTCCACTAACACAAATCTCACCCTCAGTACCATATGGTACTTCTTTATCATCAGGTGAAAATATCCCGATATAGCACCCAGGAAAAGGAACACCAATATATCCCTTTTTAACAATGTTTTTAAATCCTAAAGCAATAGCTGCTAAAGATTCACTCATACCATATCCTTGAATAATTCTAGTGTTTGCTCCATGATCTGCTAAAAAATTATTAATTTTATTTTCCATTGCTATTTTTAAAGTATCACCACCAGAAATAACATATTTTAAGTAATTCATTTTTAATTTTTCATGTTTTTCTGTTTTTAATAAAGCTTCAAATAAAGTAGGTACACCTATAACAAATTCTGGTTTATACTTATTTAGTAACTTTCCAAATTCATTCGGTTTAAACTGAGGTAGAACGATACATTCAGCTCCAACACATAAAGGAGTATAAACACATACACCTAAACCGAAGCCGTGAAAAATGGGCATAATAGATAAACATTTATCCCCAACTTCTAATTCATCAAAGACAATTTTTGCTTGTTCGACTAAAGTAATAAAATTACCATTAGAAAGAACAATAGCCTTAGGATTACCAGTTGATCCACCACTGTGTAACATAACAGCAGGTGTATTTTTTTTACCAACATATTTGTAATTTTTTTTATTATAATTTTTACCATCCTTGATAAAATCATTCCATAGAATATAATTTTTATCTCTTCGTGGTAACTCTGTTTTATAACCCATTGTAATCGAATATCCTAAGTTCATAAAGAAAGGCATTGAATTATTTGGCCTAACAATAATTGTTTTATAAACTTCTGTTTCGTTTATAATATTTTTAACTTTTTTATAATCCATATCAATTAAAACTAACATAACACTAGATGTATCAATTAAAGTTTTTTTGATTTCATTTTCACTTGATAATGGATGAACCATATTAGAAATAGCCCCAATTTTATTTAAGGCAAAAAAAGCAATTATACCTTCTGGTGTATTTGGCATACAAATTGTTACAACATCATTTTTTCTAATACCATAACTTAAAAAGGAATTCGCACAATCATCAATTTTATTTGATAATTGTTTATAAGTAATTTTAGTTCCATAATAATCTATAGCATTTAAATTAGAATGATTTTGTATACTATCTAAAAAATATTGATATAAAGAAGTATTAGGAATTTTCAAATCCATATCTTCTTTATTATAATACTTATTCCAAGGTGCATTAGGTTTTTGTTTAAAACCGAAAAAACGAAATAATTTGGTATTAAATATTCCCATTATATTGCCTCCAGTTCTTTTTTTATTTTTTTCATTAATTTTTCATTTTCAATATTTAAATCATCTTTAACTTTATATGGTTTATATATTTGAAGTATAACTGTTTTTCTGAAAATTTTATATTTTCCTTTAATTGTGAAAGGAACAATATACGAAGATGTATCATTTGCCATTTTAACAGCTCCAATTTTAAAAGGCATTATGGTATCATCAGTTCTATTTATTGTACCTTCAGGAAAAATTCCAATAACTTTATTTTCCTTTAAAAAATCACAGGCTATTTTAAGTGATTTACCATCATGTTTTTTTCTATTTACAGCAATAATTCCCATATTATTAAAAATTATTTTTTTAACTCCTTTTGACAAATCGTCTTTAGCAAGAAAATGAATTGTTCTTTTGGTTGCTGAAATTAAAAGTAGACAATCCAGATAATTTGTATGATTTCCAGCTAAAATACAGGCTTTATTTTCAGTAATATTTTCTAAACCTATATAGGTAGGTCGGTAGACAAAATTAAATAAAACTTTAATTATTGGTCTTGTAATTCTATATAGTAAAGGTTCTTTCATATTTATCTCCTTAATATACTTACATCTTGATTATACCACAAATTTAGTTAATAATAAAAACTTGAACTTTTACAGTTCAAATTTATAATATAGTCTGTTTTTAGATTAATATCTAAATTTTTTGTGTTATTACTGTAATAGTATGATATAATTAACTTACACGGTAGTAATTGTCTTAAAACAAGGAGGTCAAAATATGATAATTTCAACAACGCCATCTTTGGATGGGAAAATAATTAAAGAATATAGGGGAGTTGTCTTTGGTGAAGTAATAATTGGAATTCATTTTATAAAAGATTTAACAGCAAGTATTACTAATTTTATAGGTGGTAGAGCTGAAGAATACGAACAGGAATTAATAAATGCACGTGCAGATGCAATTAATAAAATGATTGAAAGGGCTAAAAAAGTAGGAGCAAATGCATTAATTGGAGTTTCAATTGATGTAGAAACAGTTGGTAGTAGTGGAAACTCAACAATGTCTATGCTTGTGATTCATGCAAGTGGGACAGCAGCAGTTGTAGAATAGAAAAGGAGTATAAGAGATAATGAAAAAAAATGGAGAATATGTTGGTGTAGATGAAAAATATATACCAGAAGAAGAAAAATATGTTGATAATGAAACAAATAAAGAAATAAAAGATAGTATTAATGATGGATTGCGTTCAGTTAAAGATTATGTAACTGATGTGGATAATCAGAAAGAAATAAAAAAGACATGTAAAAAAAGCCTGAAGTTTTTAAAGGGTGTTGGAATTGTTTATTTAATTTTTATTTGTATTATTGTGTTGTTAGTTATTGGGGTATTTGTAGCTGTTTTTATAAATATGACGAAAATTAATAATAGTGCTGATGGTATTTATGAAAAGGCTGGTTCTGTTATTGATAAGGGAATAGATAAAACAGAAATTAAGGCGTTTAATGCGTCATTTGAGTTATATAGTGGGACACAATCAGGTTTCTTTGTAGAAAAATTATTAGATGAGATTGTTACTAATAATAAAACTGAACCTAATCATATAGTTACTGTAGTTTATAACGACATTACAACAACAATATCTGATGAAATTATTACATTGAAACAAAGTTTAGATAATAGTAAAAACTATGAAGTGTCTTTGAATTATGATAAGAATGGTTTTGTTAATAAAATTACAGTTAAATAATTAAAATTGTACTGAGTCATAGAATTTGAATTAAAGACTCTTTTTTTTATTAATTATTTTAATACATAAGTAACTTAAAAAATTTGATTAACATAAATTTGTTGATTTAAGAACAAATGTTTGCTATAATAAGGATAGGAATGTTCAGTTGTTGAGTGTCTACCTCTACTCTATTTAGAGAGGAGGTTATTGATATATGGGAAAGAAAGATTTTTTAATTTCTTCTTTAATCATTATTATCATCTTATTAATAGCTTTACTCTTCATTATTTTGAAGTAGTACATTATGTTAATAAAAAACGACACTCATCTGCAAAGATAAGTGTCTAACAACAATTATGGGTAGACATTCAACTTGTCGAACTGAATGTTCCCTTTTTTATTTTATGCAAATGTTCTTGCTGAATACATAATAACATAAAAAAGGACTTTTTACAAGTCTTTTAATTATTCATATTTTAATTGAAAAAATAGATTAACTAATAAAAAATTATAATTAATTATAAAAATAGTTATAGTATTCATATAAAAAATTAAGATTTTGTTTTACATATTGAATATTATTAATTACTAACTGTTCTAATATTTTACTAGCAGAATATTCATTTTTATCTTTTAATAACGAAATTTTTGAACTATCGATTACTTTATTAGAATATGTATGCATATTCCAGTATTCCATTTTTTTATCTTTTATATTACTTTCATTAGGATATAATAATTTTAAAAAACTTTCATAATAAGTATCTTTTACCTCATCTATATCATTATAACTAAAATCTACATTTTCCTTTAAATCTAAAATCAAAAAAACACTATTATCTAAAATATTTTTAAGTTGATTAAAAACTTTTATACGTTTATTTTTATTTTTCAAAAATTTTCTAACAACATAATTAGGAATACTTTTAATACATAATGGCATTCTCATATAAAAAGTTCCTAAATAATAAATTTGATTACTTATTCCACATTTTGCAGTTAACCATCTTAACCAAACATCCATAAGAGTTAATATACCCTTTTCACCTTGTGAAAAAAATACCTTCTTACTTTTTTCTACATATAAAGAATTTTTTCCTATTCTTGGTTCTAAACCATTTTTTATAATAGTACTTAAATTATTTTTAGCAGTGTAGTGAAAAAAAGTATTGTTCATATCAATTTTAGAAATATCTTTTATATTAAAAGTATCCATCATATTACCACCAAACCTTTAATTATAATT
>ENA-UOJJ01004416-UOJJ01004416.1-human-gut-metagenome-genome-assembly--contig:-CS66-NODE-4416-length-13237-cov-6.840237_pt1 | contig 13237 bp, 10 predicted proteins | sample MGYA00242343_ERZ723890 | MGnify/ENA metagenome assembly ERZ723890 | reverse complement strand
AAATCACCTATAAACAGCATATAAAATAATATTGAAATTATAATTAAAATAAAATAAATAATTTTTGTTATAATCATATAATTAAACCTTATAATTGATTTTAGGAATCGGAACATTTCTTAAAATTTCATTTAATATATCGTTAACTGACAAACCGTTTAATTTTGCTTTATGTTCCGGTATGATACGGTGTCCGACAACATCTTTGAAAATATATAAAATATCATCCGGTATAACATAACTTCTTCCTGACATCAAAGCACAGGCTTTTGCCATTGAAGTTAAGCTGATTGTACCTCTTGGACTAAGACCTAATTTTACCATGGGATGTTTTCTTGTTGCGTCTGCCAGTAAAACAATATATGAATAAATACTGTTATCTACATATATTTTATTTGCAATTTTCTGACATAGAATAATATCGTTGCCGTTAGCGACTGTAGAAATACTTTTTAATGCATCTGTATTTTTGCTTTTTAATATATTGATCTCATCTTTTATTTCGGGATATCCCATGCTTAATTTTACTGTAAACCTGTCAAGCTGAGATTCCGGGAGCATTTGAGTTCCTATTGAGCCTATTGGATTTTGAGTTGCTATTACAATATACGGTTTAGGGAGTTCAAAGCTGTTTCCTTCAATTGTGATTCGGCGTTCTTCCATGACTTCGAGTAAAGCGGATTGTGTTTTGCTTGACGTTCTGTTAATTTCATCAGCCAAAAATAAATTACATACGGCTGCTCCCGTTTTATATTCAAATTTTTTATTTTCCGGATTATAAACAGAAAAACCCACTATATCCGTAGGCAATACGTCAGGTGTAAATTGCATTCGCTTGTATTCCAGTGAAAGTGCTTTGGAAAAAGCCAGCGCCATTGTGGTCTTACCAACGCCTGGCATATCTTCAATAAGAATATGACCGTTTGATATTATAGTCATTAACACTTTGACTATAATGTCACTTTTACCAATAACTGCTTTATTTATTTCGCCTATAATTTCATTTATTTTTTTTGAAACGGCAGATAAATTACTATTAACATTCATTTTTGTATTTCCTTTCCTTATAACATTAAATATTATATCATTTTTTTATGATAATTACAAATGTTTTTTTATGAATAAAAAAATATACAGAATAATGTGAAAAATTAAATAGTATTTTAAATATTTTTTATAATTTGTGATGAAAATTTTAATCCTTATTGACAAAATGAATAAAAATGGATATACTAATTAATGAAAAAATATGTACGGATTTGTTAAAAAATAAATATTTGAAAGGCGGTTAATGTGAATATCTGGCATAATATAAGTCCAAAAAGAATCAGTGCGGAGGATTTCGTTGCCGTAATCGAAATACCTAAAGGCAGTAAAATAAAATATGAACTGGATAAGGAAACAGGCTTGATAAAGCTTGATAGAATTTTATATACTTCTACCCATTATCCGGCAAATTACGGTTTGATACCAAGAACATATGCAGATGACGGTGATCCTCTCGATGTACTTCTGCTTTGTTCTGAAACGTTGTATCCGATGACTCTGGTCAGATGCTATCCAATAGGAGTTATAAGAATGATTGACAGCGGACGCCATGATGATAAAATAATTGCAATACCTTTTGACGATCCTACTTATAATACCTACAAGGATATTGACGAACTTCCTAAACATATATTTGATGAAATGATTCATTTTTTCAAGGTATATAAAGAATTGGAAAATAAGACTACGGCTGTAGACGAAATTGAAAATGCTGAAAGTGCGAAATCTATAATCGCCGATGATATTGAGCATTATATTAATAAATTCTGTAAATAATAACAGAAAGGAAAAATTGGAAATGACTGTAAAAGCAAGTGAAGTTTTATTTAATTCAGAAGCAAGCGTAGCACCTTTAGGCATTATTGCCCTTGAGGGTGCGGCAGAGCTAGGCGGCAAGATTGACGGTTATCTTGTTGAATGGGCAAGAAAAGGCGGGTATAACGTTGATACGCTGCTAATTAAAAATCAGTGCCCCAGATTTGCGTCGGGGGACGGTAAGGGAATTATAGAATCAACCGTTAGAGGAAAGGATATTTTTATTGTAGTTGATGTAGGAAATTACAGCTGTACATATAAAATGTTTGGTAAAGAAAATTCTATGTCTCCGGATGATCATTATCAGGATCTTAAGAGAATAATACAGGCTATTTCCGGTAAAGCTCATAGGATCAATGTCATTATGCCTATTCTTTACGGCGGACGTCAGCACAGAAGAAGCTACCGTGAATCTCTTGACTGTGCATGTGCATTACAGGAACTTCAGTCAATGGGTGTGGCAAATATTGTAACTTTTGATGCTCATGACCCGAGAGTGCATAATGCGATTCCTCTTATGGGATTTGACAATGTTATTCCTTCATATCAGGTACTGAAAGCATTGTTTAAAAATGTAGATAATCTTGTAATCAATAAAGACGAGTTTATGGTAGTAAGTCCTGATGAAGGCGCACTGAACAGGAATATGTATTATGCTTCTGTTCTGGGTGTTGATATGGGAATGTTTTATAAAAGGCGCGATTATTCCAGAATTATTGACGGACGTAACCCTATTGTGGCTCATGAATATCTTGGAAATTCTGTTGAGGGCAAAGACGTATTCGTCGCTGACGATATTATTTCGTCAGGAGAATCAGTTTTGGATATAGCTTATGCACTGAAAAATAAAAATGCAAGAAGATTTTTTGCTTACTGTACTTATGCATTGTTTACAAACGGTCTTGAAAAATTTGATAAAGCTTATGAGGAAGGATATATTTCAGGCGTATTCGGAACAAATCTGACATATCGTTCTCCTGAGCTTCTTCAGAGACCGTGGTTTCATGAGGTTGACGTTTCAAAATATATTTCATATTTTATTGCGTCAATTAATCATGACGTATCAATAGGCACTGTTATTGATCCTCATGAAAAAATTAAAGCTCTTCTTTCAAAGCAATAATACTTACAGCCCTTTTATATAAAAGGGCTGATATTTTGTCAAAAAATATTTAACGAAAATCCTGTATCAGGAACTTTAAAAATTTTGCCGTTCAGATAATCAAGTATTCCGCCGGAATTTAATTTGAATTCCAAAGAGTATGCACATAATTGCTGATGAAAAATACCCATTCGTTTATTTACAGTAACGCTGCCGTATTTTCCGTCTCCGAGAATTGGATATCCCAGATAGGCTAAATGTGCGCGAATCTGGTGAGTTCTTCCGGTAATAAGGTTTATTTCAGCAAGAGTAAAGTTATTTTTCCGGCTTATAACCTTACAGCCTGTAATTATTTTTTTATATCCTTGGACTGGATTTGAAATTATTTCTACACGGTTATGCTGACATTTTTTCAGATAATCAGTTTTAATAAACTCATTCTTTGAAATGATCCCACAGCAAATACACAAATATTTTTTTACAATTTCCCTTGAACGTATTCTTTCGTTGATTTCCCTTAAAGACTGAGCATTTTTGGCAGCAATGACAAGTCCGGTCGTATTTCGATCCAGTCTGTTGCAAATTGCAGGAGAAAAAGAATTTTCTTCATCCGGATTATACTCGTTTTTTTGATACAAATAAGATTTAATAATGTCAATAAGTGTTTCTTTATTATTTTGTGAACCTCTATGTACGTCTGTTCCGGCAGGTTTATTTACTATTAAAATATTTTCATCTTCATAGATTATATTAAGACTTGAATTAATAGTTAAAAATTCAGTATTTTTTTTGATCTCAAAAAATTCATCATTTATATACATTTCAACCATATCGTTTTCTGCTAGTACCTGAGAAATTTCACATCTTTTTTTATTAACTTTAATTCTTTTTAATCTTATGTACTTATATAAAAGTGATTTTGGTAGTTTTGGTACTGTTTTTAGTATAATTTTATCGACTCTCTGACCGCTGTCATTTTTGTTTATTTTAAATTCTTTCATATTTAACCTCGTTTAATTAACTTTTTATTTGTATTATAGCATATTCTTTTTAAAATTGAAACTGAAAAAGGTAAAATTATATAATTTTTTAAAAGTACTTTTATTTTTTAGAAAAAAGGATTATACTATATAGTAGGTAATATTACATAAATACAATTTGGAGGTAACATGGCTGATAACGTGCATAAGGGACACAGAGAAAGAGTAAGGAAAAAATTTATAAAAACCGGATTTACAGGTTTTGCCGACCATGAAAAATTGGAACTGCTTCTATTTTATTCACGTCCCAGAATAGATACAAATGCGATAGCGCATAATCTTATTGATAAGTTTAAAACTATAGGAGGCGTTTTTGATGCGGATTTTGATATGCTTAAAGAAGTCGATGGAGTTGACGAAGCTACAGCAGTACTATTAAAAATGATTCCTGCACTTTCAAAGGAATATGTTAATTCAAAAATTTCATTGACTTCAATGGGAAATTATAAAACTGCATGTGAATATTTTAAAAATCAGTTTCTTGGCGAAAATGTAGAAAAGGTAAGGATAGCTTGTGTAGATGATAAGCTCCGGCTTGTTGACTGTGCAGTAATTTCTGAGGGTACGCCGGGAACAGTCGCTGTAAATATACGTAAAATAGTAGAATTTACATATAAAAATAAATGTGAAAGCATAATTATTGCGCATAATCATCCTAACGGGGATCTGATTCCTTCTGATGAAGATATAAAAGCTACGTCAGATTTGTTCAGAACATTAAAACCTGTGGGCATAATGCTTCTAGATCATATTATAGTTGCCGGAGGACAGGCAATATCGTTAAAAGAATCCGGCGCATTTACGCTTTTGAAATAAGGAGAAATTATGAAAGAACGCAAGTTTGAACTGGTAACGGATTATAAACCATCCGGCGATCAGCCCGAGGCAATAAGCAAGCTGACAGACGGTATTAATAAAGGGTACAGAGAACAGACTCTTTTAGGTGTAACCGGTTCGGGAAAAACTTTTACAATGGCGAATGTTATAGCAAATGTAAATAAGCCTACTCTTGTTCTGGCACATAATAAAATACTTGCGGCGCAGTTATGTTCGGAATTCAAAGAGTTTTTTCCTAATAATGCAGTTGAATATTTTGTCAGTTATTACGACTATTATCAGCCGGAAGCATATATTCCGGGTACGGATACTTATATTGAAAAGGATTCTTCGGTCAATGATGAAATCGATAAAATGCGTCATTCTGCCACAACGGCTCTTTCAGAAAGAAATGATGTAATAATTGTATCCAGTGTGTCCTGCATATATTCTTTGGGAAGTCCGGAAGATTACCGTTCAATGGTCGTTTCTGTAAGGCAGGGAATGGAGAAATCAAGAGATCAGCTTTTAAGCGAGCTTGTAGCGATTCAGTATGAAAGAAATGATGTTAATTTTGTCAGAAATAAATTTCGCGTCAGAGGAGACGTTGTAGAAATTTTTCCGGCTTCATCAAATGAAAAAGCAATAAGAGTAGAATTTTTCGGAGATGAAATTGACCGTATAACGGAAATTAACGTACTGACCGGAGAGGTTTTATCGATACTCAAGCATGCTGCGATTTTTCCTGCCAGCCACTATATTGTAAGCGGAGCTAAAATAAGCGATGCTATAAAGGAAATCGACAGAGAGTTGGCGGAAAGAATAGAATATTTTCAATCTGAAAATAAACTTATTGAGGCGCAGAGAATAGCTCAGCGCACTCATTATGATATGGAAATGCTGCAGGAAATTGGTTTTTGCAGCGGTATAGAAAATTATTCCAGAATTTTATCAGGACGTCCTCCAGGAAGCACTCCTATGACGCTTTTGGATCATTTCCCTAAAGATTTTCTTATGCTTATAGACGAAAGCCATGTAACAATACCACAGGTAGGGGGAATGTATGCCGGAGACCGAGCAAGAAAAAATACCCTTGTGGAATTCGGATTCCGTCTGCCCAGCGCTTTTGACAACAGACCGCTTAATTTTGATGAATTTTATGACCATGTAAATCAGGTCATCTTTGTCAGCGCTACTCCTAATAAATTTGAAAGAGAAAAATCACAGCAAATAGTTGAACAGGTTATACGTCCTACCGGTCTTGTAGATCCGGAGATTATTGTAAAGCCGGTTCAGGGACAAATTGAGGATCTTCTTTCTGAAATTAATAAACGTACAGAGATCAATGAACGAGTTTTAATAACTACTCTTACCAAAAAAATGGCGGAGGATCTTACTTCTTTTTTAGACGATGCAGGAGTAAGAGTCAGATATCTTCACCATGATATAGATACTATTGAGCGTATGGAAATTATAAAGGATCTTCGTGAGGGAGAATTTGACGTACTCGTAGGAATTAATCTTTTAAGAGAAGGTCTTGATATACCAGAAGTATCTCTTGTTGCAATCCTTGATGCAGATAAAGAAGGATTTTTAAGAAGTGAAACTTCTCTTGTACAAACTATTGGACGAGCTGCAAGAAATGCGAAGGGACAAGTTATAATGTATGCTGATTCGGTTACGAATTCTATGGAGAAGGCAATAACCGAAACTGAAAGACGCCGATCCATTCAGATGGCATATAATGAAAAGCATGGTATTGTTCCCAAAACGATAAAGAAAGAAATAAGAAAAGTACTTGAAATATCTTCCAAAGAAACAGTTGAAAAGACAACAGGTAAGAAGCTTTCCAAATCTGAAAAGGCAGAGCTTATTTCAAAGCTTAAAGTTGAAATGAAAGAAGCGGCTAAAATGCTTGAATTTGAGCATGCAGCTTATCTTAGAGATAAAATTAAGGAATTAGAGGGAAACAAATGACAGATAAAATAATTATAAAAGGCGCCCGAGAACATAATCTGAAAAATATTGATCTGGAAATACCCAGAAATAAGCTTATCGTTATGACTGGTCTTTCAGGTTCAGGAAAATCATCTCTCGCATTCGATACTATTTATGCAGACGGTCAGAGAAGATACATGGAAAGTCTCTCGTCATATGCAAGAATGTTTTTAGGACAAATGGAAAAACCTGACGTTGACAGTATCGAAGGGCTGTCTCCTGCAATATCAATCGATCAGAAAACTACATCAAAAAATCCTCGTTCTACAGTAGGTACCGTAACGGAAATATATGACTATTTACGTCTGCTTTATGCCAGAATAGGAATACCACACTGTCCGGTATGCGGAAGGGAAATAAAACAGCAGACCGTTGACCAGATAGTCGATAAATTGTTTGAATTGGAAGAAGGAACTAAAATTCAATTATTAGCACCTATTGTTAGAGGAAGAAAAGGAACTTATGTCAAGGAATTGGACAACGCAAGGCGTTCCGGCTATGTTCGTGTAAGAATTGACGGAAATATGTATGATCTTTCCGAGGAAATAATTCTTGACAAAAATAAGAAACATAATATAGAAATTGTAGTAGACCGTCTGGTGATAAAGGACGGAATAAAGTCACGTCTTACAGACAGTATCGAAACGGTAATGTCTCTTTCCGGCGGAATGCTTGCAGTTGATGTAATAGGCGGAGAAGAAATGCTGTTTTCACAGAGCTATGCATGTCCGGAGCATAATATCAGTATTGAAGAACTGAATCCACGAATGTTTTCATTTAATAATCCTTTTGGCGCATGTCCGAAGTGTACCGGTCTGGGAACTTTTTCAAGAATAGATCCTGATCTGATAGTGCCCAATAAAGATTTGAGTATCAGACAAGGAGCTATAAAGGCAAGCGGATGGAATACGCTTACAGAAGGATCTATTGCAATGATGTACTATAACGGAATCGCAAAAAAATATAATATCAGTCTGGATACTCCTTTCAAAGATTTGCCTAAGGAAGCGGCTGACGCTTTTTTATATGGAACAAAAGACAGGCTTGAACTTCAGATAATCGATTCATTCGGAGGCGGTGTAAGATACAGTAAATTCGAGGGTATTATTAACAATCTTGAAAGGCGGTATAAAGAATCAAGCAGCGAATATTCTAAAAGTGAAATTGCGGATTGTATGAATGAAATAAACTGTCCGGAATGTAGGGGTGAAAGACTGAAAAAGGAAAGTCTTTCTGTAACGGTAGGCGGAATTAATATTATTGATTTTACTAAGTTTTCTATATCAGAGGCTCTTGATTTTATAAATAATCTTAAACTGACTGAACGTGAAATGATGATTGCCGAAAGGATCTTAAAGGAAATACGGGAAAGACTCGGATTTTTAAAAAGCGTCGGACTTGAATATCTTACCTTGTCCCGTTCCTCAGGTACGCTTTCAGGCGGTGAAAGCCAGCGTATACGTCTTGCTACTCAAATAGGTTCGTCTCTTATGGGAGTATTGTATATTCTTGATGAACCTAGTATAGGCTTGCATCAGCGTGATAATGACAAGCTTATTGAAACGCTTAAGCATCTTCGCGATATTGGTAATACACTTATAGTAGTTGAGCATGATGATGATACGATGCTTGCGGCTGATCATATCGTAGATATCGGACCCGGAGCCGGAGTAAATGGGGGAGAAGTAATATTTTCGGGAACAGTATATGAATTACTAAAGTCTGAAAATTCCGTTACAGGACAATACTTAAGCGGTAAGAAAAAAATTCCTCTTCCCGAAAAACGAAGAAAAGGAAACGGTAATTATCTTATTATAAAGGGTGCGGCAGAAAATAATCTTAAGAAGATCAATGTAAAAATACCCCTGGGCGAACTGATTTGCGTTACAGGCGTTTCAGGATCAGGAAAATCATCTCTTGTAAATGAAATACTATATAAGCATCTTGCTGCAAAGCTTAATCGTGCAAAAATAAGAGCAGGGAAATTCAAATCCATTGAAGGATTAGAAAATCTTGACAAGGTAATATGTATTGACCAGTCGCCAATCGGCAGAACGCCCAGATCAAATCCGGCAACATATACGGGAGTATTTACTGATATACGCGAGCTTTTTGCACAGACAAGCGACGCCAAAACTCATGGATACGGTGCAGGAAGATTTTCTTTTAATATCAAGGGTGGACGATGCGAGGCATGCGAAGGAGACGGTATCAAGAAAATTGAGATGCACTTTTTGCCGGATATTTATGTTCCGTGCGAAGTCTGCAAAGGAAAAAGATACAATAGAGAAACACTTGAAATTTTATATAAGGGCAGATCCATTTATGATGTTCTTGAAATGACTGTTGACGAAGGAGTAAAATTTTTTGAAAACCATCCTAAAATTCTCCGTAAACTAAAAACATTGCAGGAAGTCGGACTTGGATATATAAAAATCGGTCAGCCTGCAACAACGCTTTCAGGCGGCGAAGCACAAAGAGTTAAACTGTCAACTGAACTTTCTAAAAGAGCTACCGGTAAAACAATTTATATTCTTGACGAACCTACAACAGGGCTGCATACAGCTGATGTCCACAAGCTTATCGAAGTACTTCAGAAGCTTGCAGACACCGGAAATACAGTATTGGTTATTGAACATAACCTTAATGTTATAAAGGTTGCCGACCATATTATTGATCTTGGACCAGAGGGAGGTACAGGCGGTGGAACTGTCGTTGCATGCGGCACTCCGGAAGAAGTAGCAGAATGTCCACAGTCATATACTGGGAAATATCTTAAAAGTTATTTAAAATAATTCAGTTGGTGAAACCTCATCAAATATTTTAAAAATTTCTGGATGATTTTTTTTGATTCTCAGGGGTTTCATTGACATATCCGTAAAACAATGGGTGGTGCTTCCGGTTGCACGGAGCTCACCTGTTTTTTTATCGCAGATTTTATATTGTACTTCCATTTTAAATCCGTTGAATTTACTTATTGAAGCATAAATTAATACGGTATCTCCAAAGTGTACGGAATTTTTATAGCTGCACTGTGCAGATAGAACAGGCATCATAATACCCTGCGATTCCATAAAATCATATGGGTATCCGACCTTTTTCATAAAATTTACTCTTGCTTCTTCAAACCAGCGAATATAATTAGAATGATGTACTACGCTCATTTTATCTGTTTCATAATAATATGCGTCTCTTTCATAAACATGAATTTTTTCCATTTTTTTATTGTCCTCCGTTTTTTATTTTCTTTATTATATCACTGACATGAAAAAAAGGCAAATTTTTTGCTCAATTGACAGTGTATAGAAATTATGATATACTTTTATTAGTTTAATTAATCTTGCAGAGCTTAGGAGTTTATCATATATCAAACTATGAATTTTATGTCTATAAAGTAGTATGGAATTTGCCTTTTGTAAGAAAAGGTCGAAATCACTTGATTTTTGTAATTGAAGATGATATAATAATGTGGTATAGTTTGAACTGTTGAGGTATAATAAATACTGTTGTGAGAACTGTATTAAGAAACGTTTGAACTAGAGGAGTATTGATTTTGAATATTAAAATTATAGTAGCTACACATAAAAAATATAAAATGCCGGACGATAAAATTTATATGCCTTTACATGTAGGTCGTGAAGGAAAAAGTGACTTGGGTTATCAGGGTGACAATACCGGTGATAATATCAGTCTTAAAAATGCTAACTATTGTGAATTGACCGGACTGTATTGGGCTTGGAAGAATTTAAATGCAGATTATATTGGATTAGTACATTATCGAAGGCATTTTACTTATAAAAAAGCCAAAGGTGATAAATTTCAAAGAATTATAGGATACAATGAACTAAGCGAAATTTTAAATAAAAATGACGTTATACTGCCAGTTCCAAGAAATTATTATATAGAGACAAATTACAGTCAATATGCACACGCCCACCATGCTGTTGATTTAGATAAAACCAGAGAAATAATATCTGAAAAATATCCTGAGTATATAAAAGCGTATGATGACAGTATGCAGGAAACTTCGGGTCATAGATTTAATATGTTTATTATGAAAAGAGATAATTTTGACGCATATTGTGAATGGCTTTTTGATATATTATTTGAACTTGAAAAAAGACTTGATATTTCAAATTATAATACAAATGATGCAAGGGTTTTTGGCTTTGTAAGTGAAAGACTTCTTGATGTATGGATTAATACAAATAATATTTTATATACAAATCAACCGTATATCTTTATGGAAAAGCAAAATTGGTTTATTAAAGGAATTAATTTTGTTAAAAGAAAAGTATTTAATTAAGGTGGAGTATGGATTTAATAAGTGCTATTGTTCCGGTTTATAATGTCGAAAAATATTTATATAGATGTGTTGATTCTATCCTTAAGCAGACTTATGAAAATTTTGAATTAATATTAATTGATGACGGTTCTCCTGATAATTGTTCTCAAATGTGTGATGAACTATCTGAAAAGGATTCGAGAATAAAAGTAATTCATCAAGAAAATCAAGGATTAAGCGCAGCAAGAAATTCAGGAATAAAAATTGCTAAAGGAAATTACCTTACTTTTATTGATAGCGATGATTGGATTTCAAATACAATGTTTGAAGATTTAATTAATTTGATAAAAGAAAAAAATGCTGATATTTCTATATGTAATTTTATTGTAACCGATGGCAATGCAATATATAAGAAAAATACTAAAGCTGAAGAGAAGCTGTATTCAAAAGATGAATTCATGAAAATCATATTGAGAGTTAACAGCAATAGATGTATACATTATGCATGGGGTAAACTTTATAAAAAAGATGTAATTGATAAAAATGAGCATTACCCTGTAGGTATGTTAAATGAAGATGTTGAAGGAATGTTCAAGGCTGTTTTAAAGTCTGAAAAAATAGCGGAAACTAATAAAATCGGATATTTTTATTATGAAAATTCAGAAAGTATAAGCAGAAAAAAATTTGGCGAAAATTTTCTATCCCTGCATCATGTATGGGAAAGAATTTTGGAAATATCTCAGAATTCTGCGCCGGAATATGTTGATTATGTCAAGTATAATCTCATTAGATCAGATTTTACTATATTAGTTGATATGATTCTTTATGGTGATAAAGAAACCGATAATATATTCTCAATTGAAAGGAAAAATATAAATAAACGATTAAAAACTAATATAGGTATTTTATTGAAAAGTCCTATGCAGATTAAAAGAAAAATTTTAATGCTGCTCGTCTGTTATTTTTATCTGCCCATACGTTTTATGGTTCGTACTATAAAAAACAGGAAATGAGGCGAATATGAAATTAAATAAATTATCTACTTGGTATCTGATTCTTTTAATTCCGTTTATTGAACCTCAGCTTTTTAAAACGCATGGATTTGAATTAGTGGATAAGCTGTTTTTATGTTTAAAATTAATAGCTTCAGCTTTTATTGTTTTAGAATACCTTGTAAGATTTAAATTTAAAATTACAAAGTACGTTATTTTGATGTCTATAGTTCAAGCCGCAACATTTATAGGAACATATTTAAATCATGGTTCTTTGACCAGATATTTGGGACCAGCTATGATTTCCGTTGTAATGATTATGCTTGGAGAAATGGCTTTTGCAGGCAAATGGGTATTATTTCTTAAATACATTGAAAAATATCTTACATTCTTATTTATTTTAAATTTATTTACTGTTGTATTGAGAATGGTAGGAGTAAGTTTCTTTTCACATGCAACTCTCTTGGGCATAGATAATCGATGGATATATGTATTATTGCCTTGGATTATTATATCGTTTTTAAATTCATATATTGAATTTAATAAAATTAAATTAAGTGTTTGGATAAAATATATTTTATGTATAGGAAGCTTATTATTAAAATGGTCTGTAGGAGCATTGGTATCTATTATAATATTTCCGGTCGTTTTCGGTTTGATTTTTTATTTAAAAGATAAAAATATAAAAATAATTCGTTTAATTAATGCTAAATTAATATATATCTTATTTTTAATAATAAACTATATACTTTTGAGTGGAAAATTGTTGGAGATATTATCTGTAATTATTGTAAAGTATCTTAAAAAAAGTATAACTTTATCAGGCAGAATATATTTATGGCAGACAGTAATTGAAGTATTGAATAAAAAACCATTATTTGGCTTAGGAGTGCAATCAAATGAATTTGATGAAAAATTTTTTTATGAAAGTTCTGGATTTGTCGGCGGAACAGCTGTAAATCATCCGCATAATCATTTTTTAAATGTTGCTTATCATGGAGGATTTATTGCGCTTATAGTTTTTATTTTAATAGTTTTTATAACTATGTGTGATATAGATAAAATTAAGGAAAAAGGTATTTATTGTGTTATGGTTGCCGGTACTGTATCAGTAATGCTGGCAGCTTTGGTTGATACGTTG
>ENA-UOJJ01004415-UOJJ01004415.1-human-gut-metagenome-genome-assembly--contig:-CS66-NODE-4415-length-13238-cov-12.815596_pt1 | contig 13238 bp, 10 predicted proteins | sample MGYA00242343_ERZ723890 | MGnify/ENA metagenome assembly ERZ723890 | reverse complement strand
CCGCCGGAGCGGTGCTTAAGCCGTCAGGCGGGAATTGTGCGGTGTTGCCTTAGTTGTTTTATACAATGTCCCACTCGACCGGCGTGGTAAATAGCCGCATGGCCTCGGCGCGGTCGGTGGTCTGGCCCAGCGCCCACATCAGTTTTACGGCCACGGCCTCGGGGGTCATGTCCTTGGCTTCCAGCACGCCGGGCAGCTCTTTCACCGAGCGGCCCACCTCATACACCGCCAGGTCGCACCCCTCGTGGGGGACCTGGGTGGTAAACACAGCCAGGCGGCCGCTGGTGCACCAATCCTGCAGGCGGGCGTACATTTCGCCGTGCTCGCCGCCGGGCAGGCCGCCTACGCCGAAGCTTTCCACCACCAGTGCCCGGTAGTGAGGTGCCAGCAGCGGGATGATGTCCGCCCGCATGCCGGGCACCAGCCGCAGTACGAAGACGGCGGGGTCCAGCTGCTCGTAAAACTGCACGGGCGGCATCGGGTCGGGGCGGCGCAGAAAGGGGATGAGCCGCATATCCCGGAACACGGCGGTCTCGGGGTAGTCGATGCTGGAAAAGGCGTTGAAGCTTTTGGTGCGGGTCTTGCGGGCGCGGGTGCCCAGGATGACCTTGTTGTCAAATACCAGCTGCACGCCCCAGGCAAAATCGCTGCTGGCATACAAAAAGGCGCGATACAGGTTGTTGCGGGCGTCCGTATCGCGGTTGTAGATGGATTTTTGGCTGCCGGTCAGCACCACCGGCTTGGCGCTGTTCTGGATCATGTAGCTCAGCGCGGCGGCGGTGTAGGCCATTGTGTCGGTGCCGTGGGCAATGACGAAACCATCGTAGGCATTGTAGTTTTGGCGGATGGCATGGACCAGCTGCTGCCATTGTTCCGGGCCTACGTTGGTAGAGTCCAAACTGAACAGCTGCACCGCGTCGATCTCGCAGAGTTTGGCCAGCTCCGGCACGAAAGAAAGGAGTTCTTCCGATGTAATGGCCGGCGCCAGGCCGCCGGCGGCGGTGGGTTTGCTGGCGATGGTGCCGCCAGTGGCGAGGAGTAATATCTTTTTCATATGTGTTTTTACCTTTCGTGCTGCCTCGCAGCAGCGAGACCTTTTCGCTTCCCTTTTGGTCACAAAAAAAGAAGAACCTTACAGCAGGATGCTGTTATATACGGTTGTCACCGCATGGGGTGACAACCATCAGCCGCAATCACAAATCCCACAACAAATGCTTTTCCGCCACCAACGCAGCATCTAATTTCTTGACCCGCATCCCCGAGAACTCCACAGTAACAAACCGTCCGTCAAATTCGGTTACGACCCCTCGCCCGAACACCGCATGCTGCACGGCGGCCCCCACGCGGGTCACAGCCGCTACATCCACCGGCGGCAACGCAGGCCCGGCAGCCGCAGGCTTATTCCGCCCCAACACCCGGTTGGTTTCGGCTTTGGCCAGCTCCCGTTCGGCACGGCTCTCGGGCAAATTAAAAATTACTTCCTGCACAAAAGCCGAGGGCATCGTCTTGCAATCGAACAACACCAGCTTATGCCGCGCACGGGTCATTGCCACGTAAAACAGGCGGCGGTCCTCCTCGTATTGGCGGGTGTCCTCGGGGGTGCGGCAGCAGATCTCCGGCTTGGCGGGCAGCACGCCGTCAAAGGCATCCAGCAGCACCACCCGGTCATACTCCAGACCTTTGCTGGAATGGATCGTCGATAAAACAAACGGAACATCGCTGTTTACATCGGCCTTCGCGGCAATCAGCATCCGCAGCTCTTCCAACCGGTCCAACAGGCGCAGGGCGTTGGGCTCCTGCTCGGCCAGCATTTCCAAAATAGCCAGTTTGCCGGTGTCCATGCCCTTCTGGTTCAGGTACGCGCCGTAACCGCAGCCGTGGCGCACGGCGTCCAGCGCATCGGCAGCGTTCAGCTGCGGGATGCGCTTAAACGCCGCGTAAATATCCCCCAGCGATTCCCGCATCCGAGTCTTTGTCTCGGGGTCACGGATCAGCTCCTCCAAAATCGGCCGTCCGGTGCGGGCACTGGCCCCGCAGGCCGCCAGCGCCCTCTGGCGGGAGAGCGCCAGCCCAAACTTGTAGTACAGCCGCAAAAACCGCTCACCGTTGGCCGGCTCGTAGGCAAAGCGCAAAAAATCCACGGCATCCAGCACAATTTTGTGGGTGAAAAACGTCAGGTCAGCCTTTTTAAAGCGGTAGGGCACACCCCGCCGCTCGCACAGGTCCACCAGCGGCAGCGCACTCTCGTTGTTGCGGAACAGCACCGCCGTCTCCCCGCCGCCGCGCCGGGCTTCCTCAAACAGCCAGTCGATCTGCTCCTCGCGTCGGGTGATGTGCCGTATCTCAATGGGGCACTGCGCCCCCTGGGTTGCCCGCAGGGTTTTGGGGCGGCGGTAGCGGCTGCGGGCCACAAAGGCGTTGGCGGCGGCCACGATCTCCTCACTGGAGCGGTAGTTTTCCTCCATCAGCAGCACCTGCGCGCCGGGGTAGACCTGCTCAAAGTCCATCAGTGCCTGGGGGTAGGCGGCGCGGAAGCCGTAGATGCTCTGATCCTCGTCGCCTACCATAAACAGGTTCAGACTGCGCCCGGCCAGCAGCCGTATAATTTCGTGCTGGATTTTGGAGGTATCCTGCGATTCATCCACGCAAAAATATTTATACCGCTGCTGGAAATACGCCAGCACCGGCGGCGCGGCCCGCAGAATTTGCAGCGCAAACACCATCTGGTCGTCGTAGTCCATCTGCCCGGCCCGTTTCAGCGCGGCCTGGTAGCGGCGGTACAGCTCCGGCAGGTTGGCTAAATCCGTTTCCAACCCTTCAATTTTCTCATCGGCCAGCGCCATATTTTTAATGTAGGTGATGGCCGTGCGCAGCTCTTTCAGCGTGCTCTCGGTGGGAAACTCCCGGTTCACCTGCTGCCAGATGTCGGTCAGCATCCGGGTGATGTCGCCCTCGTTGGTCAGCAGTTCAGGCTGGCGGCGGCCGTAGACCCGACTGTAATACTGCAAAATCACCGCCGAAAGCCCGTTAATGGTGCGGAAGGTCATCTGCCCGGCCAGCTCCGCCCCAAAACGGGCGGCAAAGCGGCCGCGCATCTCGTGGGTGGCGGCCACCGTGTAGGTCATCGTTAAGATCTGCGCCGGGGGCACATCGCAGCACAGCACCATGTAGCCCAAACGGGTCACCAGCACGGTGGTTTTGCCGCTGCCCGGCACGGCCAGCAGCAGCACCGGCCCATGCACGGCCTGCACGGCGGCCAGCTGTTGGGGGTTCAGTCCCGCCGCATATTGCTTGATAAAGGTCTCTTTCTGCAAAAGGCAGCCTCTTTCTATGCCCCGCCCATAGGCGGAAAAGTTCGATACTACAAGCATACCATGCCGCCGCGGTGGGGGCAAGCGTTACTTTTTTATCACGAAGCAGGGCAGGGGAGCGGTGCTGGCCCAGTTGGCAAACTCACAGACCAGCACGGTGTATTTTGTCAGCGGCAGGGCGCGGAAAAATCCCAGCGCCGCCTGCTTTTCACTGTCACCGATGACCTGTCCGCTGTACAGCACCGCCGCCAGCACACCGCGCGGCTTCAGGGCAGCCAGCGCGGCCTGCAGGGCAGGCAGACTGCCATCGGCGGTGGAGTGCACCTCGTGGTCGGCGCCGGGCAGCCAGCCAAAATTGAACAGCACGCAATCCGCCGTGCCGGGGGCGACCAGTTCGGCCAAACGTGCATGGTCGTGCACCAATGCCTGCCCGATGGCCCCAAGCCCGGCGGCGTCCAGCCGTGTGTTGGTGTTTTCCACGGCGGCAGGCTGAATATCCAGCGCCAGCACCCTGCCCGTGGGTCCTGCCAGGCGGCACAAAAACTCGGTGTCGTGGCCGTTGCCGCAGGTGGCGTCCACATACAGTCCGCCCGGCTGGAGGTGGGCTGTCAAAAATTCATGGCAAAGCTGCACCGCCGAAAGATCCGGCACCCGGCGGCGGACCATCTCGCCGCCCTGGGGCAGAAAGCCGAACTTTTTCAATAAGGCCCCGGCGGCTTCGTCAGCGGCAGGGCCGGCGGTAAAGCGGGTCTCGCGTTTGACGTCATACCCGCCGTTTTGCTGCAAGATCTCCTTGACCAGATAGCTGCCGTACCCCCGCTGCCGCCAGGCCGGGTCGATCTCCACCCACAGTCGCCCATCCTCCAGCGCAGCCGTGCCGATGACGGTCTTTTCTTTGTATAATACGTATTTCCCGGCTTCGTGGGTGATTTTCATGGCAGGCACTTCCTTTTACAAACTACATCCAGCATACAGGCCTCAGCACCGCCTGTCAAGCGCCGAAATGGGAGTGTTTTCACATTCTTTTCACCCGGCCGAGAAACCTATTTCACAATTGGCCGGTATACTATAGGCATAGAAAGCAAAAAGGGAACGAAAGACCCAGGGACATTGCCCCGACGCTTCCCAAATCTCACGCGAAAGGATGGACCAGTATGAGCAACGAATACGATTACTCCGGTCTTTACAATAACGGTCAGGGCGGCAATACGCCCGACCCCAATCAGGGCCAGAACAACAACCAGCCCCGGAACGAAGGCAACCAGGCTTCTGCAACCCGGCCCGATCAGCCCAGCCAGCCCGAGCAGGGCGGCTACCCCAACGTGGGCAGCAGCGGCATGAACACTGCCAACACCGCCCGCACCGATTACTCGGCAGGCAGCAGCACCAATAACACCGGTGCCAACACCTACAACCAGCCGAACAACGCCTACGGCCAGAACAACGGCTACACCAGCAGTTTCAGCGGCGGCAATGGCGGCAGCAACGGCGGCTACAATGGCTACAGCTACGCCAGTGCCCCGCAGCAGCCCCCCAAGAAAGAAAAAAAGCATAACAAGGTCCTGCTGCGCGTCCTCGCCGGTGTCGGCGTGGTGGCCCTGGGCTTCGGCAGCGGCATCGGCGGTGCCGTGGTGGCCAGCCGTGCCGGCCTGACCGGCAACCAGGTGGTCGTGCAGGAAGTCCAGCGCGACACCAGCACTGATGCCTCTAACACCGGCAGCACCGATGGCACCTCTATGACCATGCAGCAGATCGCTGCTGTGGCCTCCCCCAGTGTGGTGGCCATCACCACCGAGCAGATGAGCAGCAGCCAGACCTGGTTTGGCGGCTACTATGTGCAGAGCGGTGCCGGTTCCGGCATCATCATCAGCCAGGATGGCTACATCCTCACCTGCGCCCATGTGGTCAGCGGCGCTACCAGCGTGAAGGTCCAGCTCAACGGCAGCGACCAGAGCTATGACGCCACCGTTGTCGGCGTCGACTCTACTTCCGATATTGCCGTGCTGAAGATCGATGCCACCGGCCTGACCCCGGCAGTCATCGGCGACAGCGATAAGCTGGCTGTCGGTGAGACCACCGTGGCTGTGGGCAACCCGCTGGGCACCTTGTCCAACACCGTTACCCAGGGCATCGTCAGCGCCCTGAACCGTCAGGTCACCGTGGAAGATAACGATATGACCTTGATCCAGACCGATACATCCATCAGCCCGGGCAACTCCGGCGGCGGTCTGTTCAACGCAAACGGTGAGCTGATCGGCGTGGTCAACGCCAAGAGCAGCTACAGCGAGGCCGAGGGCATCGGCTTTGCCATCCCCATCAACACCGCTATGGACATTGCCCAGCAGTTGATCGAAAACGGCGCTGTGGCCCGCCCGGTGCTGGGCGTCAGCATCCTGGACATTCAGGATTCCTCCACCGCACAGCAGTACGGTGTGTCCGCTTTGGGCGTCTATGTGGCTGATGTCACCAAGGGCGGCGGCGCCGAGGCTGCCGGTGTGCAACGCGGCGACCGCATCATCGCCATCGATGACACGGCTGTCAGCAGCACCTCCACCGTTAAGAGCTACCTGGCCGACAAGCAGGTGGGCGACACCGTCACCCTGCAGGTCGAGCGCGACGGCAAGGTCCTGACTCTCAACGTCACTTTGGGGAATAGTGCGCAGTAAAAGTGCCGCAGCCCAAAGGCCCCCTTTGCACAAGGGAGGCTCTCCCTACCCCCGTGTTTTCTATAAACATTTCCTCCTTCCTTTTTCTTTCCATATAATCTTCTAATCTTGCAAAAATGTCCTGCAATGCAAATCTTGCATTGTGGGACATTTTTGCTGTTTTATACAGCTTGTTCATAAAAACTTCGTTTGACAGGCCATACAGCCGTACTGTATAATTTAAAATGTACGTAACGTATAAAAATAGTTCGTATCCGGGAAAGAATCTGGACGAAACGCGCACAAGATGCCGAACCGTCCGCGAAACAGGGGAACAGAAGAAAAGGAGGTCATACCCATGAGCGATTACGCCGCTATTGCAAAAGAAGCTGCCGTTTTTACCGAGGAATGTGTCACCAACAACCGCATCGACCCATCCCTTTTTGGCCAATACAACATCAAGCGCGGCCTGCGCGACCAGGACGGCAAAGGCGTGCTGGCAGGCATTACCAACATCTCCCGCATTGATGCTTTTGAGGAGAAGGACGGTAAAAAAGTGCCCTGCGACGGAAAACTCTGGTACCGCGGCTACAACGTGTATGACCTCATCCGGGGCCTGCGCGGCAAGCGCTATGCCTTTGAGGAAGCCGCCTACCTGCTCCTTATCGGTGACCTGCCCAACGAGGCCCAGCTGGATGCTTTCAAGGACAGCCTGGTCAAATGCCGCGACCTGCCCACCAACTTTGTGCGGGACGTCATCATGAAAGCCCCCAGCCACGACCTGATGAACTCGCTGACCCGCAGTGTGCTCACCCTCGCCAGCTACGATGACGACATCGGCAAGACCGACCTGCAGACCCAGCTGGAGCAGTGCATCAAGCTCATCAGCGTCTTCCCCATGCTGGCCGTCTACGGCTACCACGCCTACCATTATTATGAGTGCGGCGGCAGCATGTACATCCACCGCCCCAAACCGGAGCTTTCCACCGCCGAAAACCTGCTGCAGATGCTCCGCCCCGACCAGAAATACACCGAGCTGGAAGCCCACGTGTTGGACATCGCCCTGCTGCTGCATATGGAGCATGGCGGCGGCAACAACTCCACCTTCACCACCCGCGTGGTCAGCTCCTCCGGGTCGGATACCTACTCGGTCATTGCGGCGGCGCTTTCCAGCCTGAAAGGCCCCAAGCACGGCGGTGCCAACATCAAGGTCATGCAGATGATGGACGACATCCGCGCCCACGTCACCGACCCCACCGACGAAGCCGCCATGCACGACTACCTGTCCCGCATCGTCGACCGCCAGGCCTTCGACCAGAAGGGCCTGATCTACGGCATGGGCCACGCGGTCTACTCCCTCAGCGACCCCCGCGCCGTGGTGTTCAAAAACTTTGTGCACCAGCTGGCCGATGCCAAGGGCCGCGCCCGCGATTTCGAATATTACAACACCATCGAGCGGCTGGCCCCCAAAGTCATCGCAGAAAAACGCCATATTTATAAAGGTGTGTCTACCAACGTCGACTTCTACTCCGGTTTCGTCTATGACATGCTGGGTATCCCCGTGGAGCTGTACACCCCTATCTTCGCCGTGGCGCGCATCGTGGGCTGGTCCGCCCACCGCATGGAGGAGCTGGTCAACGTGGATAAGATCATCCGCCCCGCCTATCAGAGCATCATGACCCCGCGGGACTACGTGCCGCTGGAAAACCGCTGATGCCCGCCTGACCCCCTTACATGCAAAAGGAGGCCGAATGAACGAAAAACTCAAAGAAAAGACCCGCGAAGCCCTGACCAGCGTGCTGCCCATCACGGTCATCGTGCTGGTGCTCAGCGTCACGCTGGTGCCCATGGAGGTGGGTACGCTGGCCCTGTTTTTAACGGGGGCGGTGCTGCTCATCGTGGGCATGGGCTTCTTCCAGCTGGGTGCCGAGATCTCCATGACCCCGCTGGGCCAGGGGATAGGCGGCAGCATCGTGCGCCAGAAAAAAACATGGCTGGCCGTTGTCATCTGCTTTGCCATGGGCGCTATCATCACGATCTCAGAACCCGATCTGCAGGTGCTGGCCAACCAGGTGGCGGCCATCCCCAACGCCGTGCTTATCTGGACGGTGGCGGCGGGCGTCGGCGTGTTCACCGCCGTGGCGGTGCTGCGTATTTTGTACCGCGTGCCGCTGTCCAAAATGCTGCTGGGGCTGTATTTGCTGCTGTTCGTGGTGTCCCTTTTTGTCCCCAATGAATTTTTGGCCGTCGCCTTTGATGCCGGCGGCGTCACCACCGGCCCCATGACGGTGCCCTTTATCATGGCGCTGGGCATCGGCTTCTCAGCTGCCCGCAGCGATAAGGACAGCGCCAACGACAGCTTCGGCCTCATCGCTCTGTGCAGTGTTGGCCCCATCCTGATGGTCATGCTGCTGGGCATCTTCTACCACCCCACGGAGACGATTTATGACGCCGTGCAGCTGGCCCCGGTCATCACTACCCAGGATGTGGCACTGGCCTTTTTGCAGGACCTGCCCCATTATACGGCCGAGGTGCTGCAAAGCACGCTGCCCATCGTGGGCGTGTTTGTGCTGTTCCAGGCGCTGACCCGCAGCTTCCAGCCGCGCCAGTTGGTGCGTATGGTGCTGGGTTTTGTGTATACCATTATCGGGCTGATTTTGTTCCTCACCGGTGTCAACGTCGGGTTCGCGCCCGTAGGCAATCTGCTGGGCAGCGGTCTGGGCAGCGGCCCCCTGCGCTGGGCGCTGCTTCCTATCGGCATGCTCATCGGCTACTATATCGTCAAGGCCGAGCCAGCGGTGCAGGTGCTCAACGAACAGGTCGAGGAGATCACCGGTGGCACCATCTCCCGCCATGCCATGAACCGCGCCCTGCAGGCCGGTGTGGCCGTGGCGGTGGCGCTGGCCATGCTGCGCGTGCTGACCGGACTTAGCATCTACTGGGTGCTCATCCCCGGCTACGCGGCGGCGCTTATCATGAGCCGCTTTGTACCGCCGGTGTTTGTGGGCATCGCGTTTGACTCCGGCGGCGTCGCCAGCGGCCCGATGACATCCACTTTCCTGCTGCCGCTGGCCATGGGCGCATGCAGCGCGGTGGGCGGCAACGTCGTCACCGATGCCTTCGGTATCGTGGCGCTGGTCGCCCTGGCTCCGCTCATCGCCATCCAGATCATGGGCCTGCTGTATGCCCGCCGCACCCAGGCGCAGACCGCCCCCAACATTTTGGACGACACCGTGGTGGAACTGGAGGAATACTGATATGGCTGCAACGCAAAAACGCACCCCCTGCCTGCGGCTGCTCCTTTCGGTCACGCAGGCCGAGGATGAGCACCGCGTGGTGGAAGTGCTGCAAAAAAACGGCATCCCCCTTTGTTTTGAAGCCCGCGCCAAGGGCACAGCCCCGTCTGAGCTGCTGGATGCCATCGGCCTGGGCGGCACCACCCGCGTGCTGACGGTGGGCCTGCTGCCCCGCGCCAACGTCCCGGCGGTGTTCGGGGCCATCAACAAGGCGCTTTCTTACCACAAGCGCGGCGCAGGCATCGCCGTCACCCTGCCGCTGACCGGCGTACAGAACAGCATTTTGCAGTTGACCGCCCCGGCGGACTGTGCCGGACCCACTGCTGAAAAGGAGGAACACACCATGAAGGACCATCCCTACGCCCTGCTGTGGGTTTCCGTCAAGGCGGGCCACGGCGACGAAGCTGTGGACGCTGCCCGCAAAGCAGGGGCCCGCGGCGGCACAGTGCTGAAAGGCAGCCGCTGCAGTACCGAGGAGGCCAGCAGCTTTTTGGGCATTTCCATTCGGGAAGAGCAGGATTTTGTTATGATCGTCGTCCCGCAGGAGCAGAAATCCGCCGTTATGCAGGCAGTCACCGCCGCCTGCGGCCTGAACACCCCCGCCCACGGTGTAACAGCCGCCCTGCCGGTAGATGAAGTGATGGGATTAGAATAAGTACCCCTTAAAAGGCCCCCTTGTGTAAAGGGGGCTCCGCGAAGCGGTGGGGGATTGTGACCTTACCCATACATCGACCTACCCCCGTAAAATCACAATCCCTCCGTCACGGCTGCCGCCGTGCCACCCGCTTACGCGTCGGGCCCCTCTGTCGCTTCGCGACATCTCCCCACACTGTGGGGAGTCACCCTTTACACAAGGGAGGCTTTAGGGGCCCGCAATAACGATAAAAAAGGATGCAAGGAACTTACTCCTTGCATCCTTTTATTATTGTTGAATTGTTAAAAATTACCCGGCAATCGCACCAAAGGCCGAGAAGCCCAGCAAACTGACCACACCCATGATGCACCCGGCCAGCAGCACGCCGCCCATGCAGGCACGCACGCTGGATTTGAAATCCATGTCCAGCAGGCTGGCGGCCAGTGTGCCGGTCCAGGCACCGGTGCCCGGCAGGGGGATACCCACGAACAGCAGCAGCGCCCAGGGCAGGCCGCGGCCGGCCTTGGCCTTCAGCTTCTCGCCGCCCTTGTGGCCCTTCTCCAGGCAGAAGGTGAAGAACTTGCCGATGACCGGCTTATCCGCGCCCCACTCCAGCACCCTGCGGGCCAGAAAGAAGATGAACGGCACCGGGATCATGTTGCCGATGATGGAGATGATGTACACCTGCCACAGCGGCAGGCCCAGCCCCACGCCGATGGGGATTGCGCCGCGCAGCTCGATCAGCGGCACCATCGAGACGAAAAATACAGTCAGATATTTAGTCAGCATAATAAACCTCGTTGTAGTGTTGCTCTCTATAAACGATAACTTTTTAATTATACAGGACAACGACCAATTTGGCAAGTACTACTTTAAAGGCTCCCCTCAAGGGGGGCCATCTCTGCTACCGTATGCCTTATCCTTAATCTATATACACATCCTCAAGTTTATCCTGTTTTGTCAAATCCGGCCAATCTTATGAACATGTTGTAAACTTTTATAAAATTGCACAAGGTTAGTTGTATAAAACTGGCGCCCTGCACGAAAATAAGTTAATTTCCTCTAACTGCTTGACTTTTAGGTGTTAGCTATGCTAAACTGCTATCGCAAGCGGTTAGAGCGTTCTAACCGCCAACTTTTGCTTGACCTGTTAGCATATGCTAATGGGCGGGCCAAACAGCATATAAAGGGGTGTTTGTGCTATGCCTTTGACAATGGCAAAAGCAGGTGAGACCGTCACCATCCAGAAGATCACCGGTAAGGATGAAGTTCGTCTGCACCTGGCAGAGCTGGGCTTTGTCGTTGGCGAGACTATTACGGTCGTCAACGAGATCAGCGGCAATCTGATCCTTCAGGTCAAGGATGCCCGCATCGCGCTGGATAAATCCATGGCCATGCGCATCATGGTTGCCTAAAGTTTGGAATCCTTCCCCGCCAACCCCGGGGATCAGATTTACAGTATTGAGGAGGAATCGTATATGAAAACTCTTAAAGACGTTAAGGTCGGCGAGACTGCTACGGTCAAGCGCCTGCACGGCGAAGGCCCTGTCAAGCGCCGCATCATGGACATGGGCCTGACCAAGGGTGTCCAGGTCTACGTCCGTAAGGTCGCACCTCTGGGCGACCCCATGGAGCTGACCGTCCGCAACTACGAGCTGAGCGTTCGTAAGGCTGACGCCGAGATGGTCGAGGTCGAGTAAAATGGCTGCTTTCCCCGCCCAAAAGCGGGAAAACATAGAAAGGGGTATATGAATGGCAATTAAAATTGCATTGGCCGGCAACCCGAACTGCGGTAAAACCACCCTGTTCAACAACCTGACCGGCTCTAACCAGTACGTCGGTAACTGGCCCGGCGTTACGGTTGAAAAGAAAGAGGGCAAACTCAAGGGCCACGATGATGTCGTGATCCAGGACCTGCCCGGTATCTACTCTCTGTCTCCCTACACGCTGGAGGAAGTTGTCGCTCGCGGCTACCTCGTCAACGAGAAGCCCGATGCCATCCTGAACATCATCGATGGTACCAACATCGAGCGTAACCTCTACCTGACCACCCAGCTGATCGAGCTGGGCATCCCCGTTGTCATGGCAGTCAACATGATCGACCTGGTTCGCAAGAACGGCGACAAGATCGACCTGAACAAGCTCTCCAAGGAACTGGGCTGTAAGGCTGTTGAGATCTCCGCCCTGAAGGGCGAGGGCTGCCAGCAGGCTGCCGAGGCTGCCATCGCCGCCGCCAAAGAGGCCAAGGGTGTTGAGCTGCCCCATGTCTTTACCGGCAGCGTTGAGCATGCCATCGCTCACATCGAGGAATCCATCCAGGGCAAGGTCGATGACCGCTTCCTGCGTTGGTACGCCGTTAAGCTGTTCGAGCGCGACGACAAGGTCGAGGCTGAGCTGAACCTCGGCAAAGACCTGCTGGATCACATCGGCCAGCATGTCACCGACTGCGAGAACGAGATGGATGACGATGCCGAGAGCATCATCACCAACCAGCGTTACGCTTACATCAACGGTGTTGTCGACAAGGCCGTCAAGAAGAAGGCCCGCGCCGAGCACCTGACCGTTTCCGATAAGATCGACCAGCTCGTTACCAACCGTATCCTGGCCCTGCCCATCTTCGCAGCCATCATGTGGCTGATGTACGCCATCGCCATGGGTACCTCTGTTGCTGACGGCGGCATCGGTATCGGCACCTTCGCTACCGACTGGACCAACGATGTTCTGTTCGGCGAGATCGTCCCCAACGCCCTGGGCGGCTTCCTGGAGGGCATCGGTGTTGCCGGCTGGCTGTACGGCCTGATCATGGACGGCATCGTCGCCGGTGTCGGCGCTGTTCTGGGCTTCGTTCCCCAGATGCTGGTCCTGTTCTTCCTGCTGTCCATCCTCGAGGATGTCGGTTACATGGCCCGTGTTGCGTTCATCATGGACCGTATCTTCCGCCGCTTCGGCCTGTCCGGCAAGAGCTTCATCCCCATGCTGGTTGGTACCGGCTGCGGCGTTCCCGGTGTTATGGCTTCCCGTACCATCGAGAACGAGCGTGACCGCCGTATGACCATCATGACCACCTGCTTCATCCCCTGCGGTGCTAAAATGCCCATCATCGGCCTGTTCGCGGGTGCTCTGTTCGGCGGCAGCAGCTGGGTCGCCACCTCTGCTTACTTCATTGGCTTTGCAGCCATCATCATCTCCGGCATCATCCTGAAAAAGACCAAGTTGTTCGCCGGTGATCCCGCTCCCTTCGTTATGGAGCTGCCTTCTTACCACGTGCCCGCCTGGGGCAACGTCCTGCGCGCCACCTGGGAGCGCGGCTGGTCCTTCATCAAGCGTGCCGGCACCGTCATTCTGGCTGCCA
>ENA-UOJJ01004408-UOJJ01004408.1-human-gut-metagenome-genome-assembly--contig:-CS66-NODE-4408-length-13249-cov-6.435956_pt1 | contig 13249 bp, 12 predicted proteins | sample MGYA00242343_ERZ723890 | MGnify/ENA metagenome assembly ERZ723890 | reverse complement strand
TGATATACCAGATGATGCAGAAATGAGATTTAATGATTCGGATATAGTAGTTGGTGGTAGGGGCTACAATGCCTGGTGGAGTAAGGAGTATGAAAGGAGAGCGGCAGATGATTTATAAGAGTATTACATTTAAGGCAGCTCCATTTTCATACGACTTGGAATTTGATGACAGAATAACGCTTGTTGGGGGAGACAGCGGCGTTGGAAAAACAGTATTGTATGAAATGCTGGAAGATATAAGACTTACAGATGAATATAAGGCTATCAGATTATTTAATTATCGGTCAGATGATTTTCAAGAAGCAATAAAGCAATGCAGAGATAGTTTTATTGTGGTAGATAATGCGGATAATCTGATAAATGATGAAGTTAGAAAATTTATTAATTTTGAATTATCGAATCAATACATGCTTTTCTTACGAAATTGCGATGGATTGAATGTATCAGATAAGAGTTTTAAGGTTATGAAGTTTGATAATAATAAGATAACACTTGAAGAGGAGTTGTGATATGAAGTATTTGTGGACAGAAGATACTGGTGCTGGACTGCATTTCTGGAAATTGGTTAATCAACTTTTCTTTGATGATGAATTTGTAGTCGAAAGTAAGAAGGGTAATCAGGGATGGCAGCAGTTGAGAATCATAGAATTGATTTATCACAGATTGATGATGAGAAGGCATTGCAGTACATATCTGGGTTTAAAAGATACTCAACAGAGCGAGTTATGAAGTCGTTGGTTGGCGAATTTACACAAAACGAGAAATGGTCTGTTAAGGGCTCTCTTATGGGTGAGTGCTGGTATAAGAACTGTTGTGTGTCAGAGCATCTGGATAGTCTTAGGTGTGGTAAGCCTGAGATTGAAGACGGGGATGAGAAGATGAGAATGTTTATATTGTCAAAAGAAGTACAAAGATTGATTTCCATTATAAATTAAAATAATGGTTGTGTGAAATTATAGTAGCTGTTGGATTGTTGGTTAAGGCATTTTAAAATATAAATAATAAAATGTGTAAATGCACATTTGGAAAGGAAAATATGACATTAGAAAATAAGCTTAATATCACAGACTCCACCGAACTTGCAAGAATGGAAGAAAAGATAAGCAAGAAAAAAGCAGTGGAGTTATTTGAAAATGGATATCTGGATAACTATAAAGCTGGAACTTTTGAGATGCTTACGGCAATTCATAAATATTTATTTGGTGAGATATATGATTTTGCAGGGAAAGTAAGAGATGTGAATATGGCAAAAGGAAACTTTCGATTTGCACCAGTGATGTATTTACAAGCTGCAATAGAGAATGTTGAGAAGATGCCACAATCAACATTTGATGAAATTGTTGAAAAATATGTTGAAATGAATATAGCACATCCTTTTCGTGAAGGTAATGGGCGAAGTACGAGGATATGGCTTGATTTAATTCTGAAGAAAGAGTTGAACAAAGTTGTTGATTGGAGTCTTGTAGATAAGGAAGACTATCTGTTGGCAATGGAAAGAAGCTCAATTAAAGATATTGAAATTAAATATATTTTGAAACAGGCTTTGACAGATATAGTTGAAGATAGAGAATTTTATATGAAGGGTATAGATAATAGATATTATTATGTATGCTATGTGATATATAAAGCTAAGGATTTGTAAATGAATACTCCTACCAACGGCAGGAATAATAAAAGAACTGCCGTTGCTGGTCGTTCTCTAAAATCAAAGGGAATTGTAAAGAATGAGCTTCGGTAGTTGTCAGGCTTACAGAATTAAATTGATAATTAAAGAATAAAATCACCGTAATAAGGTAATCATAATGTTATTAACTGGTGAAGAGCCTATAACTGGTCTGTTTTAAGGCTTGAGAAGATATGAAAGGATGCCTATAATGAGTGATTTTAGCTGTAATGTTAAAGAGAATATTAAAAGGTTGGAAACCAGTCTTAACGTAGAACGTAATTTTGATATACTTCAGAGAGAAGTAATAATTGCGGGGCGTAAGGCTGGCTTCTTTTTTATAGATGGATTTGTTCGGGAAGATATGGCTGAGAAGCTTATGCAGTTCTTTTATTCGTTGAAAGAATCGGACATAACAAGTCTTGATATATTTCTGGAGAAAGGTATGCCTTATACAGAGGTTACAAGGAGCGGAAATGTCGATAATGTCATAACACAGTTCTTGTCAGGTGTATCTATTATGACGATAGATGGTTTTGATGAGTGCCTGTTAATAGATTGCAGAACGTATCCTATGCGTTCAGTATCAGAGCCATGGAAAGACAGGGTGTTAAGAGGTTCAAGGGACGGTTTTGTGGAAACACTTGTATCCAATGCAGCACTTTTAAGAAGAAGGATACGTGACCCAAGATTCTCTATGGAATTATATGGAGTTGGCAGACGTTCACGTTCAGATGTTGCGATATGTTATATATCGGACTCTGTTGACCAGAGTGTTCTTAATAGAATGAGAAAGCTTATACAATCAATAGATGTTGATGCACTCACTATGAATATAGAAAGCCTTGCAGAATGTATGTTCACACATAAATGGATTAACCCATTTCCGAAGTTTAAATACTCAGAACGCCCAGATACTGCAACAGCGGCAATACTTGACGGGAATATTGTAATTATGGTAGACAATTCTCCCGCAGTTATGATAATTCCTGCATCTATCTTTGATATTATAGAGGAAGCAGATGATTTTAACTTTTCACCAATGATTGGCTCATATCTTAGAATTACAAGATTTTTCTTCTCTATTGTAACGTGGATATTAACTCCGTTATGGCTGCTTTTTGTAAACAATCCTGACTGGGTTCCTGAATTTATGAAATTCGTGCTTATAACAGATGATATAACCGTGCCTGTGCTTTTACAGCTCCTTATACTTGAGCTTGCAGTTGACGGTCTTAAGCTTGCGGCAGTCAATACACCTACTATGTTATCGACACCTTTAAGTATTGTAGCAGGTATTGTTGTTGGTGAATATGCAGTTAGTTCAGGCTGGTTTAATCCAGAGGCACTTCTTTATATGGCGGTTGTAACAGTAGGAACTTATGGACAGACAAACTTTGAAATGGGTTACGCATTTAAGTTCTTAAGGGTGCTTACTCTTATACTCACACAGATATTTAATCTTGGCGGATTTATTGCAGGAGTTGTAATATCTGTGCTTATGATAGCGTTTAACAGGACTATAACGGGTAAGAGTTATATATATCCGCTTATTCCCTGGGATGGGAAAATGCTTAAGAGGAAGGTACTCAGGGTCAGACTGCCGCATAGTTATAAGTAGAGACGTGTGAATTGGTAATACAAGTTTATATAATTTTTCTAATTAATTCCGCTTTTATTAATGGTAATTCCCGATAAATGTGATAAACTAATATCATTAATGGAATTGTATTGTGATTTATAGACAATCTGAGAGTGTTGGAGGAATTATGAGCAAGGTAATCGGAATTGATTTGGGAACAACTAATAGCTGCGTGGCGGTGATAGAAGGTGATACACCGACAGTTATAACTAATAGTGAGGGCTATAGAACGACACCATCAGTTGTTGCATTTACCAAGAACAAAGAACGTCTTGTTGGAGATACAGCTAGAAGACAAGCATCAGTTAATTCAGATAGAACCATTTTCTCTATCAAAAGATATATGGGTACAGATTATAAGAAGAAGATTGATGGAAAGTCATATACACCGCAGGAGATTTCAGCATATATTCTGATGAAGTTAAAGAAAGATGCAGAGGGATTCCTTGGCGAGGAAGTGACAGATGCTGTAATTACTGTACCTGCTTACTTTAATGATGCACAGAGACAGGCTACTAAGGATGCGGGCAAGATAGCAGGACTTAATGTCCTTAGAATCATTAATGAACCAACAAGTGCGGCACTTGCTTATGGGCTTGATAATGGCAATCCTCAGAAGATACTTGTTTATGATCTTGGCGGAGGAACTTTTGACGTTTCGGTTATTGATATAGGGGATAATGTTATTGAAGTGCTTGCAACGTCAGGTGATAATCATCTTGGTGGAGATGATTTTGATGCAAGGCTTGTTAATTATCTTGTTGAACGCTTTAAAGAGACTGATGGAATTAATCTGTCTAAAGATGCTTCAGCTATGCAGAGATTAAGAGAAGAGGCTGAGAAAGCCAAGAAAGAATTGTCGTCTGCATTTAATGCCAATATTAATCTCCCATTTATTGCGATGGCTAAAGATGGACCACATCATATGGATATGAATATTTCAAGACAGCAGTTTAATGAGCTGACGGCTGATCTGGTTGATAAGACAGTTATTCCTGTTGAAAATGCTCTCCATGATGCAGGACTTAATAAGAATGATATAGGAATGGTGCTTCTTGTTGGAGGTTCAACAAGGATTCCGGCGGTTCAGGATAAGGTAAGGCAGATTATGGGAAAAGAACCATCAAGAAATCTTAATCCTGATGAGTGCGTGGCACTTGGTGCGGCGGTTCAGGGTGGTAAGCTTGGCAACCAGCTTATGCCAGGCTCAGCGGCATCAGAGATTATACTTATGGACGTAACACCTTTGTCTTTGTCAATAGAGACTGTTGGAGGAATTGCAAGCAGACTTATAGAGCGTAATACTACAATACCTACAAGACACAGCCAGATATTTACTACGGCTGGTAATTTCCAGACATCAGTAGATATTAAGGTATTTCAGGGTGAGAGAAGATTTACAAGGGATAATAAGCTTTTGGGTAATTTCAAGCTTAATGGTATCAAGAGGGCTATGGCAGGCGTGCCACAGATTGAGGTGACATTTGATATTGATGCCAATGGAATTGTCAATGTATCAGCTAAAGACCTTGGAACTGGAAGAGAGCAGTCTATTACGATAACTTCAAGCTCTAATATGTCAGAGGAAGAGATTGAGAGAGCTAAGTGGGAAGCGGAAGTGTATGGCGAGCAGGATAAGAAGAATGAGGAATACTGGAATTCGCATATTGAAGCTGAGAATACTTTAAAGAGAGCTGAGGGCGAATATAGCCAGAATAAAAAGGTATGGGATAAAGCTAAGAAGAAGGCTGTAAAGGAAGCTATGAACCAGTTGAAAAGAATTGTTGTCAAGTGTAAGCCAGAGAAGATGAATGCTGATTTGGCACATCAGTTAGATGAACTTAGAATTAATCTTGAAAATGTTTTGAATAATTAACAGAAATCTGATATTATCTATAGAGTGTTATTTTATAGATAATATCAGTTTTTTATATAGATGTATACAGAATAGGAGGCAGATAAGTGGCAGCAGGTTCAACATATGGTAATATTTTTAAATTTATGACTTGGGGTGAATCTCACGGAGAGGGACTCGGAGTTGTTGTTGATGGCTGTCCTGCGGGAATTTCTCTTTGTGAAGAAGATATACAGAAGTTTCTTAACAGAAGAAAACCAGGACAGTCAAAGTATACTACACCTAGGAAAGAAGATGATAAAGTAAGTATTTTGTCAGGTGTATTTGAAGGAAAGACGACAGGAACGCCGATTTCTATGGTAGTATATAATAAAACACAGCGTTCAGCAGATTATTCTGAGATAGCAGGCTATTACAGACCTGGACATGCAGATTATACATTTGACGAGAAATATGGTTTCAGGGATTACAGAGGTGGTGGACGAAGCTCTGGAAGGGAAACTATAGGCAGGGTTGCGGCAGGAGCAATAGCTGTTAAGATATTAGAGGAACTTGGAATAAAGGTATGTGCATATTCATCTAGAATTGGTGGAATTAATATAGATTATAATAATTTTGATTTGAAAGAACGCGATAATAACGCATTTAATATGCCAGACAGTAATGCTGCTATGCAGGTTGAGAAGTACGCAGATGAGAAGCTGAAAGAGCAGGATTCAATGGGTGGAATAATTGAGTGTGTTGTAACTGGTATGATGGCTGGTGTTGGAGACCCTGTATTTGAGAAGCTGGATGCTAATCTTGCAAAGGCTATAATGTCCATTGGTGCTGTAAAAGGCTTTGAAATTGGTGATGGATTTGCAGCAGCAGACAGTACAGGAAGTACGAATAATGACAGCTTTACTATTAAAGATGGAAGGATTGTCAAAAAGACCAATCACAGTGGTGGTGTGCTTGGTGGTATGAGCGATGGCTCTGATATAATCATAAGAGCGGCAGTCAAGCCTACACCTTCAATAGCAAGAACTCAAGAAACTGTTAATAAATCAGGTGAAGATATAGAGATATCTATAAAGGGAAGACACGACCCAATGATAGTTCCAAGAGCTGTAGTTGTTGTTGAGGCGATGACAGCAGTTACTCTTGTGGATATGATATTTGCCAATATGACATCAAGAATTGACAAGATAACAGAGTTTTATAAGAGAGATTAATCAGGAATTATTTATTATAGAACAGAGTGATTAAGAGTTATATATTTGTTAGATATATAGATTGCATTTTATTAAGAGATGCAGATTATATATATTTGTTGAGAAATATAGGTTGTATATTTAAGGGCAATTAATTTAAGATTATATATAAGGAAAGAGAGAATATGTACAAGATATTAAAGACAGATGGAAGAGCAAAAAGAGCTGAATTTACAACAGTTCATGGAACTGTGCAGACACCTGTATTTATGAATGTTGGTACAGTGGCTGCTATTAAGGGTGCAGTTGCTACAACAGATTTACAGGAAATAGGAACACAGATAGAGTTATCCAATACTTACCACCTCCATGTAAGACCGGGTGATAAGCTTATAAAAGAGCTTGGAGGTCTTCACAAGTTTATGAACTGGAATAAGCCTATTCTTACAGATTCGGGCGGATTTCAGGTGTTCTCACTTGCGGGACTTCGTAAGATTAAGGAAGAAGGAGTAACTTTCCAGTCACATATAGATGGACATAAGATATTTATGGGGCCAGAGGAAAGTATGCAGATTCAGTCTAATCTGGGTTCGACTATAGCAATGGCATTTGACGAGTGTGCGCCTGCTAAGGCTGATAGAAAGTATATTATTAATTCAGTTGAGAGAACTACAAGATGGCTTGAGCGTTGTAAGAAGGAGATGAATCGTCTTAATTCACTTGAAGATACTATAAATAAGAGTCAGATGTTATTCGGTATTAATCAGGGGGCAATTTATGATGATATAAGAATTGACCACGCAAAGCGCATATCAGAGCTTGATCTTGACGGATACGCAGTTGGCGGTCTTGCGGTTGGTGAGACACACGAAGAAATGTATCACGTTCTGGACGAGGTTGTTCCATACCTTCCACAGAACAAGCCAACTTATCTTATGGGAGTTGGTACACCAGCTAATATCTTAGAGTCGGTTGACAGGGGTATTGATTTCTTTGACTGTGTATATCCATCAAGAAATGGACGTCACGGACACGTGTATACAAAGTTTGGAAAGATTAATCTTTTTAATGCAAAGTATGAAAAAGATACAGCACCTATTGAGGAGGGCTGCCAGTGTCCAGCCTGCAGGAATTATTCCAGAGCATATATAAGACATTTGCTTAAGGCTAAGGAAATGCTTGGAATGAGACTTTGTGTGCTTCATAACCTTTACTTTTATAATCACCTTATGGAAGACATAAGGGGGGCTATTGATGCAGGAAATTATAAGAGCTTTAAGGATGAAAGATTATATCTGCTTAAGACTTATGATAAGAAGTAATTAATGGCAGTGCATAAATATTTAAAATCATAAAAATGCTATAAATTTATCATTAAACAATGGACATATGACCACAATTAAGGTATTATAACAATATTGAGCCTATATGAAGGCAAGTAATTAGGAGGAATATATATGGGACAGCTTGGTATTATTGTAGTATATGTAGTTGCACTTGGTGCATTAATGTACTTTTTCGCAATTAAGCCACAGAAGAAACAGCAGAAAGAACAGCAGCAGCTTATGGACTCTATGGAGATAGGTGATTATGTTCTTACAACAAGTGGTTTCTATGGTGTTATTCTTGATATAACAGAAGATGATGTTATCGTTGAATTTGGTAACAATAAGAACTGCCGTATAACAATGCAGAAGAAAGCAATTGCTCAGGTAGAAAAGCCAGCTTCATCAGAAGAATAATCAGAGAGAATAATAAATCAGAATTAAAAGATTTAGCTTCCAGTGCCGTTAAATGGTACTGGAAGCTTTTTTGTGTAATGGGAAATTCTGATAGGATTCTCTGTTATACAAAAAATATCATATGACGATAATATGCGTCCGCACGAAGATGTGGGTTGATGCAGACGACCGAATACGGTGCGAGAATGTGCTTTTTCTATTTTGATAAAAATGGGCGTTTTGATACTGTCGATATTGTACAAATACTTGAAAAATGCACTATTATGGAGTAATATATTAACCAATAGCCTGAAAGTGGGTTAATAAACTTAAGTAGGGCGTTAGTACAAGAAGGAAAGGCAGGATGCGTTATGGATTGTAAAATAACTTTAATTCCCGGTGATGGAATCGGACCAGAGATAGTCGCAGAAGCAGTTAAAGTATTAAATGCAGTAGCTGACAAATATGGACATAAGTTCGATTATACGAAGATTTTAATGGGAGGCTGTTCTATTGATGAGTGTGGAGTACCTCTTACAGATGAGGCAGTAGCAATTGCTAAGGCTTCAGATGCAGTGCTTCTTGGTGCTGTTGGTGGCAACGTGGGTAACTCAAGATGGTATGATGTTGCACCTAACCTAAGACCAGAGGCAGGATTATTAAAGATTCGTAAGGATTTGGAGTTATTTGCTAATATTCGTCCTGCATATTTATACAATGAGTTAAAGGCAGCCTGCCCTCTTAAGGAAGAGATAATCGGAGATGGCTTCGATATGGTTATTATGAGAGAGCTTACTGGTGGTCTTTACTTTGGTAAAAGACACACAGAAGAAGTTGACGGACTTATGACTGCCATAGATACTCTTACATATAATGAAGAAGAGATTAGAAGGATAGCAATCAAGGGCTTTGAAATTGCTATGAAGAGAAGAAATAAAGTAACAAGTGTAGATAAGGCAAATGTACTTGATTCTTCAAGACTTTGGAGAAAGATTGTACACGAAGTTGCTAAAGATTATCCAGAAGTTGAATTAGAGGATATGCTTGTAGATAACTGCGCTATGCAGCTTGTTATGAATCCGGGACAGTTTGATGTAATTCTTACAGAGAATATGTTCGGTGACATTCTTTCAGATGAAGCAAGTATGATAACAGGTTCTATCGGTATGTTATCATCAGCAAGCCTTGGTAAGACTAAGTTAGGCTTATATGAGCCAAGCCATGGTTCAGCACCAGATATAGCAGGAAAGAATATAGCTAACCCTATAGCAACTATCCTTTCAGCAGCTATGATGTTAAGATATTCACTTGACCTTGATAAGGAAGCAGATGCCATTGAGGCAGCAGTTGCAGCAGTCCTTAAGGAAGGCTACAGAACTACAGATATTTATTCAGAAGGCTGCACAAAGGTTGGAACAGACAAGATGGGTGACCTTATAGCAGAGAGAGTATAAATAAAGTATAGACAGTAATGATAAATGTTCCCTGGCAGTATAATGTATAAAAGCTGGATAATTAGTGAAGCAGTATAATGTATGAAGGCTTAACGAATATTGGAATAAGTTATGTATTTTATGTAAATATGCGAGCTAAGAGAACATTTTAACTTAAAGAATTAGATTTACAAGGAGAATAGTTATGGTAAGTGATAACGCAAGAAGCGGTATGCAGCAGGCACCTGCACGAAGCCTTTTTAATGCACTTGGCTTCACAGCAGAAGAGATGAAGAAACCTATGATTGGTATTGTAAGTTCATATAATGAAATTGTACCAGGTCATATGAATATTGATAAGATTGTTAATGCAGTTAAGTTAGGAGTAGCAGAAGCTGGTGGTGTTCCAGTAGTATTCCCAGCTATCGCTGTGTGTGATGGTATTGCTATGGGACACGTTGGTATGAAGTACTCTTTAGTAACAAGAGATTTAATAGCTGACTCAACAGAATGTATGGCTATTGCACATCAGTTTGACGGACTTGTTATGGTACCTAACTGTGATAAGAACGTTCCGGGACTTCTTATGGCAGCAGCAAGACTTAACCTTCCTACAGTATTTGTATCAGGTGGTCCTATGCTTGCAGGTCACGTAAAGGGTAAGAAGAGAAGTCTTTCATCTATGTTTGAGGCAGTTGGCTCATATGCGGCTGGAACAATGACAGAAGAAGATGTTCTTGAATTTGAGGAAAAGGTATGTCCTACTTGTGGTTCTTGCTCAGGTATGTATACAGCTAACTCTATGAACTGTCTTACAGAAGCTCTTGGTATGGGACTTCGTGGGAATGGAACAATCCCAGCCGTATATTCAGAGAGAATTAAGCTTGCTAAGCACGCTGGTATGGCTGTTATGGATATGGTTAATAAGGGTATTACAGCAAGAGATATTATCACAAAGGATTCTATTATGAATGCACTTACTGTTGATATGGCACTTGGCTGTTCAACAAATAGTATGTTACATCTTCCAGCTATTGCACACGAGATTGGTTTTGATTTTGATATTAAGTTCGCTAATCCAATAAGCGAAAAGACACCTAACCTCTGCCACCTTGCACCAGCAGGTCCTACATATATGGAAGATCTTAATGAAGCCGGTGGTGTATATGCAGTTATGAAGGAGCTTGCTGATATTGGACTTCTTAATACAGATTGTATGACAGTATCAGGAAAGACAATCGGTGAGTGTATTGCTACGGCTTATAACAAAGATGAAGAAGTCATAAGACCAGTTGATAAGCCATATAGTAAGACAGGAGGTCTTGCAGTTCTTTCTGGAAATCTTGCACCAGATGGTTCGGTTGTTAAGCGCTCAGCAGTAGTTGATGAAATGCTTGTACACGAAGGCCCAGCAAGAGTATTTGACTGTGAAGAAGATGCTATTGCAGCTATCAAGGGTGGAAAGATTGTACCTGGTGATGTTGTTGTTATCAGATATGAAGGTCCTAAGGGTGGCCCTGGTATGAGAGAAATGCTTAACCCAACATCAGCTATTGCTGGTATGGGACTTGGTTCATCAGTTGCACTTATTACAGACGGACGTTTCTCAGGTGCAAGCCGTGGTGCTTCTATCGGACACGTTTCACCAGAAGCAGCAGTAGGCGGTCCTATTGCTTTAGTAGAGGAAGGCGATATCATAAGTATTGATATTCCAGGCTTAAAGCTTGAACTTAAAGTTTCTGATGAAGAACTTGCTGCAAGAAAAGCAAAATGGCAGCCAAGAGAACCTAAGGTAACAACAGGATATCTTAAGAGATATGCTTCAATGGTTACATCAGGTAACAGAGGTGCTGTTTTAAAGACACCAGAGGCATAATAAGTATATTTAGATAAAATAGAATGATAAATATAATGAAAGGAAGACAGACTAATGATATTAAATGGTTCAGAGATTATAGTTGAATGCTTAAAAGAACAGGGTGTAGATACTGTATTTGGATACCCAGGTGGAGCCATTCTTAACGTCTATGATGCGTTATATAAGCACTCAGATGAGATAACACATATCCTTACATCTCACGAACAGGGTGCATCTCACGCCGCAGACGGATATGCGAGAGCAACAGGAAAGGTTGGTGTATGTTTTGCGACATCAGGACCTGGTGCCACTAATCTTGTAACAGGTATTGCAACAGCTATGATGGATTCAATTCCAATCGTTGCCATTACATGTAATGTTACACTTCCACTCCTTGGAAGAGATAGTTTTCAGGAAGTAGATATAGCTGGAATAGTTATGCCGATTACTAAGCACAGCTTTATTGTAAAAGATGTAAAGGATCTTGCTGCTACATTAAGAAGAGCCTTTAAGATAGCTAAGGAAGGACGTCCGGGTCCTGTTCTTGTTGATATAACTAAAGATGCAACAGCTAATGAGTGTGATTACATTAAAGAAACTCCTAAGCCAATTGAGAGAGTTACAGATACAATCACAGAAGAAGATGTAGAAAATGCAGTTGCTATGATTAAGGCCGCTAAGAAGCCATATGTATTTGTCGGCGGCGGAGTTATTGCATCAGAAGCTTCGGATGAATTAAGAAAATTCGTTAAAAAGATAGATGCACCTGTATGCGATACACTTATGGGTAAAGGTGCATTTGATGGTTCAGATCCTCATTATACAGGTATGCTTGGTATGCACGGAACTAAGACATCTAACTTTGGTGTGTCAGAATGTGACCTTCTTATTACAATCGGTGCAAGATTTTCTGACAGGGTTACAGGAAATACAAAGAAATTTGCAAAGAATGCGAAAATTCTTCAGTTTGATGTAGATGCGGCTGAGGTTAATAAGAATATACATACAGATGCTTCTGTAATAGGTGATGCGGCTGAGATACTAAAGAGAGTTAATGCCAAGCTTGAGCAGTCAGAGCATACAGAATGGATGGAACATATCAAAGATTATGAAGAAAAGTTCCCTATGAAGTACAGAAAAGATGTTCTTAATGGACCATATATTATGGAAAAGATATATGAGATTACTAACGGAGATGCAATTATATCTACAGATGTAGGACAGCACCAGATGTGGGCTGCACAGCATTATAAGTTCAAAAGTCCAAGAACACTTCTTACATCAGGTGGACTTGGAACAATGGGATATGGACTTGGTGCAAGCATAGGTGCTAAGGTTGGCTGTCGTGATAAGGTTGTTATTAATATAGCAGGAGATGGCTGTTTCCGTATGAATATGAATGAGATTGCAACAGCTACACGTTACAATATTCCAATAATTGAAGTTGTATTTAATAATCACGTTCTTGGTATGGTACGCCAGTGGCAGGATCTTTTCTATGGACAGCGTTATTCTGCAACAGTACTTAACGATCAGGTTGATTTTGTTAAGGTATCAGAAGGTATGGGAGCTAAGGCATACCGCGTAACAGATATAGAAAGCTTTGAGAAGGCTCTTAAAGAAGCTATCGAGCTTAATATACCTTGCGTCATTGAATGTGATATATGCAAAGATGATAAGGTATTCCCTATGGTTGCACCTGGAGCACCTATATCAGAAGCGTTTGACAGAGATGATCTTAATAAAAAGGAGAGTGCTAATTAAGCATCAGCCTTTTGGTATTAAAAAAAGTACAGCAAATACTTTATTATGATAAAATATTAACTTGACAGAGCGATTTAGCAGGAATAGAATAAATGTTAATAAATTTTTAATATATTAAAA
>ENA-UOJJ01004390-UOJJ01004390.1-human-gut-metagenome-genome-assembly--contig:-CS66-NODE-4390-length-13299-cov-11.192918_pt1 | contig 13299 bp, 10 predicted proteins | sample MGYA00242343_ERZ723890 | MGnify/ENA metagenome assembly ERZ723890 | reverse complement strand
TGCATTATTTGTAAATTCACTCTCTTGGGGCTTGACTTTTATTTGCAGGTCTAAAAAATCCAACGTATAAGCGTGCATATTTAAATGAATCGATTCCTTATTTTCCTTGACATAAAATATATCATGACGAGCCGCATAAAAATACCATATCAAAAATAAATTTTCGTCAGCTTTCTTTCGGCAATCAAGATCAAACGTCATTATATCGGATTTTTCATTATGATTTCTGCAAAATGTTTCAACCATTTCTTCAGTATCAGACTGCAATAGATTTTTTCTTATGAAACGGTATGCCGTATATCTATACGCTTCAAATACAAAATTTTCGTGATACGACACAAATACAATCGTTGTTTCAGAGTCACTTTTCCTTATTTCTTTAGCCAAATCAATTCCGGTAATATCGGGCATATCTATGTCAAGAAAAATTAATTCGTACTTTTTTTCACGCAGCATACCTTGAAAAAATCTTGCATCTGTATATGTGTCAATTTCACATTTGACTTCATGCTTTTTGAATAATTTACACAGTTCTCTGCAGTAGTCGTCGGCAAAAACTTTTTCATCATCTACAATCGCAATTCTTATCATAAACTTTTCACCTCATCATTTCATAATACCACACCTTTACATATATTTCAAGAAATTTTTCGTAAAAAATATGATATAATAGAACATGAAGAAGTCATTTTAAGTTTCGTCAATTCCGTCAATTAGTAAAATTCAAACTGCAAACTACGTAAAATAGGCAGTTTTCATAAATTTAATTACAAAACTTCGACGGCTGAAAAATTAAGCTGTAAGTTTTAATCTGCTAACATAATTCTTTTTCATCTGCACGGAAGAATGCACATAGCGATTGAGGGTAATGCTTGCGTCCGCATGACCGAGCAGCTCGCTGAGAGTTTTGGGATCGAATCCGGTTTCTATGCAAATGGTTGCATAGGTATGTCGGAGCAGATGAAAATTTACGTTTCTGATACCGCATACTTTCAGAATAGCTTTAAAGCGATTCTGCATGGTTCTGGGTTCAGTAGGCTTGCAAGTTCCGGTGATGATGTAAAAATCATCGCCTTTTCTTTTTGCTTTTAAAATTGCAAGCAAAAAATCGGGAATAGGAACAATGCGGACAGAACTTTTACTTTTCGGAGAACCGATAACAACCTCGGAAGAGCCGCGCTTATTTACTCTCTGCACTGTTCTATTCACAGAAATAGTACCATTCTCAAAATCAATATCTCCCCACTTCAGACCGCATAATTCCCCTACACGAAGTCCAGTGAAAAGGCATAGCAGTACAGAAATATTTGTATTATTCTGATTGTGTAACAGATAATTTTCAAGTCTTTTTCTTTCAAAAGCGTTCAGCACATCAGTTTGTTTTTTCTCAATTTTAGGCATTGTAAAATGAGTTTCCCGAATCCCATATTCTCTTGCCGCAAAGCTCTCAATACTGCGGTAAACGGTCATGATATCACGCACAGACTTCGCCGACAGACCGCCCTTACCATTCAGTCTGCCGTTGTTCAGCTTGTAATGAATGAAATCATTAAGCTTGCTTGTGGTCAAATTGGACATGAATTCTCCGCCCAAAAACGGAAGGATATGCTTTGAAATGATGTTCTCATAATTAGCGTAGCTTGATTCTTTGACGCGCAGCTTCGCAGAAGAAAGCCATTGCTGTGCGGCGGTCTGCACAGTCAGTTTCATTGCAGAAACGCTGTGATTTTGCTTAATGGAGTACACCTCCGCCATCTTCTCTTTGACCTCGGAAAGCGTTCTTGCATAAACAGATTTATACTTGATTTTTCCGTTGTCCCGGTATCCAACCGGCACACGTCCCTCGAACCGACCGTCCCTGCGCTTGTAAATATTGCTGCCTCTTTTAGCCATTAAAATTCCTCCGTTCAGACTGAAATATGACGGTTTAAAAGCTTGAAAATCTGCTTTTTTAACCCTATTTCAGAATTATTTCTTCAAAAAGTCCTTTACTTTTCCAAAATTTATGATATAATATTATTAAAAACACTGCAAATCCGGCCAAAAAACCACCTCGCTAATTGACGGAATTGACGAAAAAGGCACACCAACTAATTGATGCGCATATATTTTAGCAGTTTCCATAAATTACTGCTGTTCAAAATAATTAATTAGTGGTACACTAAGTAAAACAGCCGTTTTACGAGGTGCGCCATGAAAGAACGAGTAATACTTCACTCCGATTTAAATAATTTTTACGCCTCTGTGGAATGCCTTTATCATCCCGAATACAGGGGCAAACCGATTGCAGTTCTCGGCGATCCGGAGGCGCGTCACGGCGTCGTTCTCGCTAAAAACTATGAAGCAAAATCTCATGACGTAAAAACCGGCGATCCCATGTGGATGGCGAATCAGAAGTGTCCCGATATTATTTTTGTTCCTCCGCACTATGATCTGTATATGAAGCATTCCAAGCTTGTGCGTGAGATTTATGCCGAATATACCGATAAAGTCGAGCCTTACGGTCTTGACGAATGCTGGCTTGACGTTACGGGAAGTACTATGCTGTTCGGTTCGGGTCAGGAAATTGCGGATAAACTCAGAGAACGTATAAAATTTGAACTTGGAGTATCCGTTTCCGTCGGAGTCTCCTTCAACAAGATTTTTGCAAAGCTTGGCTCTGATATGAAAAAGCCGGACGCCACTACCGTCATTGAAAGCGAGCGTTTTAAGGAAATCGTTTGGCCTCTGCCCGTAAAAGAACTGCTTTATGTTGGCAGAGCTACTCATAATAAACTCAGGCGAAAAGGTATTTTTACTATCGGCGATCTTGCCGATACCAATCCTGAAAATCTTCGTTTTTGGCTTGGGAAAATGGGAGTAGTTCTATGGCAGTTTGCAAACGGACTCGATACTTCTCCCGTATCGAATATCGGCGCAAAATCCATGATAAAAACGGTGGGCAACAGCACGACTGCTCCACGAGATCTTATTTCCAACGAGGATATAAAGATCACTCTTATGGTGTTAAGCGAAAGCGTTTCCGCAAGACTTTGGGAGTACGGTTTTATCTGCCGTACCGTTCAGATTGGAATCCGTGATAACGAGCTAAATTGGATAGAACGTCAGGGCAAACTTGAAATCCCGAATCGAACTGCAAAGTCCATATTTGAGCTTGCTTTTTCACTTTTCAAAAAGCATACCAACGGCAAGCCGATAAGAAGTTTAAGCGTTCGTGCCTGCGATTTAGAGCCGATCGACCACGTTCAGCTGTCGCTGCTGCCGGACGTTTCGCAGCTTCAAAAACAAGAAGAACTTGAAGCCGCTATGGATGATCTAAGAAACAGATTCGGACATTTTTCAGTTCAAAAAGGCTTGATGCTTGCCGATAAAGAGCTTTCAAGTCTTGATCCTAAAAACGACCATATTATCCATCCGATGAGTTTTTTCAATTAAAAACGGAGTGCAGCTTTGTTTCCTGCACTCCGTTTGCACTAAATTACTTTTCAACACATTCCTTCGGCGATTTATCATCTATTCGTTACATAAAAAGAAATACTAAAAAAGGTGATTTTATGGCACGAAAGGTTTATGTTGAAGTAACGGCGAAATTTGATACCGAGGGAAATATAACTCCGCTGGCGGTCACTTGGGAGGACGGTACTGTTTACGAGATTGACAAGATCGTTGACAAAAGGCGAGCTGCAAGTTTAAAAGCCGGAGGCATAGGCGTGCGCTATATCTGCCGTATCCGGAATCAGGAATCTTATTTATTTTATGAAGAACCAAAATGGTTTGTTGAGGCTAAGCGATGATGATTCAATACGTTTGATCAAAGGTCTGCTCATTTTTTATGCCAAGCGACTGTTTCTTTTCCTGAATTATTCTACGCAGCTTACTGTCGATCATTTTTCTGCCCGATTGGAACTTGCGATGATAGTCATCCTCTATGCATCTGCTGAGATTTACAAACAAGCTGAAAATTGTGCTTGCAAGCATTTCATTTTCAAACTTTTCCTGATTTTCTAGAATATATTGAGCATACTCGTTTCCTTGCTCTGCGGATAAATTCAAATACTGAATTGCTTTTTCCTTATTCTTTTCAAAGCCGTCAACGCAGAAAAAATAAAGTTTTCCCAGTTTGTAACAAGAAAAAGCGTCGCCGCTGTCAGCCAATTCCGTCAGCATAGAAATGCCATTATCGATATTCTGTTCGAAATTTTTACCGCTGATATATTCAAAAGCCAACAGCCGTTTTGCATACTGATTTCCCAGTTCTGCGGACTTCTCAAGGTATTCGAAGGCTTTCTGATTATCAATCGGAGTACCAAATCCTTGGAAGTACATCATGCCAATCTGATACTGCAAATATGGTTTTATTTTCTTAGCTTTTGGTTCGATTTGCAGAAATTCCTGCAGAGCTTTTTCATAAAACTCAAATGATTTTTCATCATCTTTTAAACCTGATCTTTCTATAGAATACAGCTTTCCCAAATCATAAAGTGCAAGAACATTATTTGATTCCGAGAGCAATATTTTCTCTGCTTTTTTGTAATCGTCAATCTCTGATTTCCTGCTTAAAATCAATTTGTGAGCCTCTTTATATAAATCGCTCCACTTGATGTATAACTTGTTCTGAGGAGAACTTTCAACGCTGTCATTAACAGTTTCGTTGATCGCTTCTTCCTCAATTTGTATGGGTATATTCAAATCAGGTTTGGGCATTTCAATCTCTATCTCAGGCGATTGAAAATCTATTTGCAATACAGTCTGAACGATCATATTTTTCACCGACCTGAATTCCTTGTTATCAACTAATTTTGGAAACTGAACTTTTGCAGACGAATAAACGTCATGCTTTTGCTGTTCCATTTCGCACCAGAGATCGTACATCTTTTTGACCGACTCGTTATCCGCAAGCCTCATAAAAATTTCATCGACAGTTTTCTTTACATCCGATTTTAAATATCCATATACTTTTTTGCCTCTTGATTCCGCAAGCTGAACGTGCAGTTTTGAAACAAGATTCATAAGCTCCGGATCGAAGTTATTGTTCTGAGAAATTTTTTCAGCAAGACTTTTCATAAGCTGTTCTGATTCTTTCTTCAGCAGATTCCGCAAGTCGGTCTGCTGCTCATAGAGGTGGAGAAGTTCATCGGAATAGATATCATTTGCAAATCCGCTGCGGATTTTTTCAATGCCGTGATTAGTAAGAAATCCCTCACGTTCATTTTCCGAATAGACAATAATGTGAACGTGTGGATTTGTTTTCTTATCGTGAAATGCAGCGTACCATCGAAGATTCTTTAAATCAATTTTCTGATTTTTTGCGATGCTTGGTATCTGCCTGATAACAAGATCGCGCCACGCTTTCAGATTATCGTAACCCATTTTTTGAGCGTCGTCCCTGCGAAGAGAAACAACGTGCGTCCAAACATTTCCGCCATGTTCTGCAACTTCCTTTGCAGCCTTTTCAAGATTGATCGGCTCGTTTTTCTCGTTAAAAAGTCCATGCGAATTATACTTCACAGCGCCGGGACGATTTGCAAGATAACCGACATAATTTTTGCGATTTGTAAGCCTGTCCATATTCCTGTCGATGACCTCGAAGATAAGCGCTGAACCATTTTTGATGGTAGGATTTTTCACATAATCTTCGTACTCAAATAACTCCTTGCTGTCGGGAAAATCGTCAAGCAGAGACAAAATAAGCTCCCGCTGATTTTTTGTAGCAGGAGCGTTCTTATCGATATTTTTCACCGCCACCGAACCCTCACGGGTAGCGACGTACTTTACATAATTTGCAAGATTTTTCTTTGAGCCGCATTTCAGATAACGGCTCGTGACAATAATTTTTGACATTGCAATACTCCTTATCCAAAAAAACAGCATCTGCAAATATAGCAAATACTGTTTTATGTTATAAATTATTATCTGTTCTAATACACTTTTTCATATATATGCATCCCGTTATATCTGCAAGAATCCAGCCGATTGGAATTGCGATCCATATTCCAAATACGCCTATTGTTTCAAATCCGGACAAAATATAAGCAAGCGCCACTCTTGTTCCCAAAGATATAACAGTAAGTATCAGGGACATTTCAGGTTTATTGATTCCTCGGTAATAGCCGTAAAGCAAAAACAGCAAGCCGATGCCAACATAAAAAGCTCCCTCAGTAACGAGATACTGTGCGCCCGTTTTTATGATCTGCGTTTCCCCTGCACTGACAAAAATCCGCATCAGATTTTTTGAGAATACAACTACGATTGCAGATACCGCTATGCAGAATGCTCCCGAAATCTGAAAGGACTTTTTTACACATTCTTTTATTCTGTCGTTTTTTCTTGCACCGTAATTCTGTGAAATAAACATAGAAAATGCGTTGCCAAACTCCTGGGCAGGCATATACGCAAGAGTATCTATTTTTACCGCTACGGTAAACGCAGCCATGACCGTTGTGCCGAAACTGTTGACAAGCCCCTGAATCATAAGTATTCCAAAATTCATCACTGACTGCTGCACCGATGCGGCAGAGGACATTCTCACGACTTCAAAAATATCTTTTCTATTAAACTTAATATCAGACAGTTTTATTCTGAGTTCTCTTTCCTTTACAACTGAATACAGTGCAAGTCCTATTCCCGAAACTGCCTGAGCTATCAATGTAGCGTATGCTGCGCCTTTTACGCCGAAATCCATAAAGCCGACAAAAATAATATCAAGGACAATATTGATTACCGAAGCCGCTCCGAGAAAAATCAGCGGAGTTACGGAATTCCCCAAGCCTCGTAGCATATATGCGTAAAAATTATAGAGAAATATAAAAACGATTCCCGACAGAATAATTTTTACATAATCCTCTGTTATTGCCATAATTTCCGGAGGAGTTTTCAGCAGTTTCAGAATGCCTGAAGTGGTGCACAATGTAATCATTTCTGCGACAACTGCAACCGTTCCTATTAAAATAAATGAAATATTTATGCTCGACCGCAGCCGCTTTATATTTTTTTCACCATAACAATATGATACAAGCGCTCCGCTGCCCATACACAGACCAATAATTATGGAATAAAGAAAAGTTGTAAGCGTGTATGTGCTTCCCACTGCCGCCAGCGCATCTTCTCCAAGACATCGCCCGACTATCAGCGTATCGGCAATGTTATATATCTGTTGAAGCAAATTTCCGATGATCATTGGACCTGCAAAGCCGAGCAAAGCTGAGGTAATATTTCCAGATGTAAGATCTCTTTTCATAATTCATCTTCTTTGCATAGATTGTTTCCGTTATTATATCATATTCTTAATTTAAAATCAATCCTTCTGATACTCCACGGCATCTTCATAGTCGATGATTCCATTGATTTTCCTGACCTCCGTCACGCACATTGCATGAAGACTTTTCAGCGTTTCTTCGTCAACATCGTTCATCGCAGCAGTCATGTGAGAAAGCTTTCCGAGTTCAACTGCGACTTTAAAAATCAAACGAGCAAGCCGCTGTTCCGTACCTTTGATCTGTGCCTTGACAGTTTCGGTTATCATCGGCGAAATATAGTTCACGCTTTTTTCTTCGTCAAGGTAACCTACATAAAATTTTATTGCTTTTTCAATGAACTCGCTCTGGGATTTGCAGTTGTCATTTTTGTAGTGAACCTCCACATCCGTCATGGTTTCCGGATACGCCCACAGCGGAAATTTCACTTTATTCTGAAAACTCATTTTTACACCTCCAACTCCTTTACAAACGCCGTATTTACGACGTTTTCAGCAGTTACAACTCCTAAATTTAAAAAGGGCTGCAATTGCAACCCCTTTGCTTAAAACTTCATAAACCTCGCAACATTGCGGTCGGCTTTGCCGTCCGCTGTGGCTGTGTCGGGGTCACAACCCCGATACTTTAACTTGCAATATATTCTCTCTGCCCATTTTCCCCTCAACCCTGCCCGAATTCCACTGAATCCACCCATTTTCAAACTATGTGACAAACGCCCCGAATTTGCCCTGACTGCTTTCAAGGTAAACTTACCCCACCCATACCATGAAAACGCCACACGGAGCGTTGTGGCGCGTAACACGGGCGAGTTATTGTTCCGGTCGATTATCCAATTCCGCAGGAGCAGTACTTTTCTGCTTTTTCGGAGGCTTCTTAGCCGCCGTCAGTTCAATAAATTCACGGACATTGGACGGCACATATTTCTGATATAACTGCTCTGAAAACTTTTCAAATTCATCTGTTAACTTCATATTTTTCTGCCCAAGATACATTTCCAGAGCCGCTAATTTCTCCGCTTCTACGCTTACTGTAACTGACTTTTTCATTTAAAACATCCCCATTTCCGGTTCAAAATCTTCCTCTATATCTTCTTCAAATTCCTCCTCAAGCTGCTGCTCAGGCTGAACAGTCAGCGCAGAATAAAGCTCCTGACCTCTGCCGGAGATTGCTCCATATGACGTTATTTCACCATGATTATGGGTCAGAATTCCTTGTCCAAAATCAAACAGATCCATACTTTCAAGCATGGAAATATCAAAATTTTCAGGCAAATTTCTTGACAGATATGCCCTGCCAAACTCACTTTGATCGGAAACATTTATGTCAAATTCATACTCGTTAAGATCCCTTGTACAATAAAACGCTTCATAAATTTCGTGCTTGTTCTCCGCTTCCATAACTGCCTTCAGCTTGACAAAATCAGTCTTTGACAGCTCCGACAGCTTCTGAGCAAGATAATTCAATTCATCGATCAATTTCATATCACTGAAATATTCTTCGGTAATCATCGGCAATGACGATTGAAAATCCAGACAAATTCCATTGTAAACTTCAGACAGATCCTCCTTTTCACAGGGCAGCGTTACCCAATGCGCTTGTTCCTTTTTTGCGTAATCACGAGCGACCAGAAGCCTGAAAAAACAACGTTCAGGTTTGCCGATTTCGATGTTGATATCCGGCGGTTCGTAGCCGGAAGTCACGCAGTAATGCTCGTTAATGAACACGCCGCCCTCACGTTCCTGCATAAGCTGCCCAACTTTTTCAGGATCAAGAAGCTGCAAAATCTCATCGGAACAGCCTTCCAGTTCCGGCATCATCTCGTTTTCAATGACCGTTTCGCCAAGTTCACGGCAGCCGGAACAAGGATAAACCATCACGGAATCCAGCCCGTAAGTCATTTTCAAAATATCCTCAAAATCGCTTTCGGGTTTGGCTTTCAGCAGACCTTTGAACGCTGTCATCTCCGATGAATTCAGATTTTCAATCCTTTCTGCGAACAGATTCAGGCGATAAATATCTGCCGAAAAATCTCTGCGGCATAGTGCAAATGGGAAATCCATATTGTCGTGTTCTGAAATTTCAAACCGCACAACAGACTCCTTTTGCTTTAGCTTATCAAGAACATCCTCCATTTCAAAAACCGTCATCGGGAACTTTTCGGATACTGAGTAACCGTTATTTTTTAAATATACTCTCATTTATTTTTTCTCCTTTTCTTCAACATAACTGATGTAGGGAATCTGAAGCCAATGCGTCCATTCACGCCCTGCAAGCTGAGTTCTCGTAACGCCTCGGAGAGTGTTCATGGCTTCGATGACCTCGCCGTTACCGATATAAATTCCGATATGACCGTCCACCCACACAGCAAGTCCGGGGACTTCCGGAATGGTATCTATCGTGCCTTTGACAGTAGCATTTGCGAACATTCCATTTGCTCCAACGTCCATCATGCCGTTAGAACCTACCCTTATTTCGCCGCTTGTGCTGTCGTACCAGCCGTAGCCTTTGATGAGCCCCACACAGTCGGCGCAGCGCTTTCCCATCCAATTTTGGCGAATGAAATCCATATAATCAGTGACTTCACAGCCGAAAACAGCGGCTCTGTCCTGAAGCAAACCCTCCGTCAAGACGTTGCCGTAAGTGCCGTAAATGTATCCCCAGCCGTTTTCGTGAGCCTGAATCGCCCACTGCACCAGTCCCAGATTATTCTTTTTCTTTTCGTCATATTCCTCAAAAGAAATGTTCGTATTGTATGTCGCACCGCTGATGGAACTCCATGCATTCCATGTGCCATTGCTGACAGTATCTTTGGTAACACAGCCTGATTCTTTCGATGCAAAAACCACTTCGCCACCCCCAATATACACTCCAAAATTCGTGCCGTCGGACAGTATATTTCCCGACTCATCGGGCATTTTGTCAAGACCGCCTTTGGAGGTAAAATGAAGACTGCTCGGTTCATTGGAAAAAGATTTCTGCTCCGGATCATACCTGAGATATCCCAATATCAAGCCTGCGCTGTCGGCATATCTGATTCGGTCTGACTCGTCCCTGTCGCCGAAAGAACCGTCCTTGTAGCCCCAGCCTGAGAGGTACGCATTCTCTGCCCAAGCAGCAAGATCGGCGGCATTTTTGCTTTTGGAATCTGAAAACATATACTGATTTATCGTTGCGTTCATTACAAAAGTGTATGATCGCATGAAATCCTCATAATTGATTTCAAGGCTGTAAGTGGAATTTATTGCATCGATCAGAGCCTTATCGTCCGGCGAAACGGCAAACAATTTTGCATAGGATTCCGCATTGAAATTCCGCACATTATCAAAAAAAGACAGGTATATGAGCTGCGCTTTGATGGTCTGATTTCTGACTTCCGCTGTCGTCATAGCGTCCTCGATAGCCTGTCCCTGATTCTGTAAATTCGCAAGCTGCATCTGCTGATCGCTGCTCAGATTTTGTATAAAAGCCGCCTCGTTAAACATACTTTTGTCTATTTCGGGAGGTTCTATTTCCATGTTTCCGAGGCTTACTATAGCCACAACCGGAAGACAGAGCAGTCCAAGAAAACCGCATACAATGCTCCCGATTATCACAAACAGCTTGCCCCTAAGTTCCTTGTCGCTTAGAATAAATGCGGCTATTTTTTTCAGAGCCGCCGCAACCGCTGCCGACATTTTATCTGCCACCCGCCTTTCCGAACAATTTAACCTTGTAATCGGGCGCATGAACCTGTAAAAGATATCGTTCATTTCCGCAGCGATACAGACAAGTTCCTCGCTCCGGATACTTTATCAGACCGTATTCCGACTGCTCAACCTGTAGGGTATCCATGAAGTCTGTCGGAGAGATGTTGCCGGGATTGAACAGAAAATGGTGGCTCGGAATACTGAACAGCGGTTTGGTAAATTCCTTGATCTCCGGCAGCAAAAAGTCCTCGATATTTTGTGACGAAAGTATAAACGAGGACTCCTTTTTACGCACGCGCTTCATGCCGTTTCTGATATATTCGATAGCCGTCATATTGGTCAAAAATAAATACATCTCGTCTATGGCTGCAACCGTATTTCCTCTGCCCAAAAGCTGATTTGACATATACGATAAAATGTTGAACAGCAGCGTATCCTTGAGTCTTTTGTTGGTGTCCATAAGACCTTTCACGCCAAAACAAATAAACTCGCCGTCACGGATATTAGTGCGTCCGTTGAAATATTTTGACTCCGCTCCCATGCACATAGAGTGCAGTCCGAGGCAGATATTCTGCAAAATTTCCTCTGTGTACAGATACTTTTTGCTGCTGTCGAATGACAAAAATTCTTTTTCAATCAGCTCGTAAAGATCGCTCATTATCGGATATTTTTCCGATTTCAAATCGTCAAAATCGGTGGAATCATCGATATCAAATCTTGCGTACAGCTTCATCAGCATGATCTCTATGGTGTCGATCTCAGCGTCGCTGAAGTCCTTGTAGGCTCTGAAAAAATCCTTTAAATAACTGATGTGCTGCGATAATCTTGTTACCTTTCTGAATGTTTCCGGAGAGTCAGCGTCACACCGATCATCATTTGAAGACCAAGCCTTTGGTTCAAGAGGATTTATCATAAATTCACCGGACATCATGTCGATATAGGTGCCGCCGAGGTTGGAACAGAGGTCGTGATACTCGGCTTCCGGATCAAGACAGAGGAGCGATTTTCCTGCCTCTCGCTGATTGCAAAGCAGCAGCTTCATCAGGTGCGACTTACCCTGACCGCTGTTGCCAAGTATCAAAATATTGCTGTTGGTCTTGTCCTCGGTACGCCTGTCGAAGTCCACCAGAACGTTGCTGCCATACTTGTCACGACCAAGATAAAAGCCGTTTTTATCGGTCTTTCCGCTGTAATTCAGAGGGTACATATTCGCCACGGAACTCGCCGGAAGAACACGTTCAAACTGACTTCCGAACATATTATTTCCGGTCGGAAGAACAGACAAGAACCCCTCTTTCTGACGAAGCAAAAGCCTGTCAACGCTGATTTTGGAACGTGTTAATTCCATGCTTATGTCGGCTTGCAGCTCCTTTAATTTGTCCTCGGAAGCCGCTTTCAGTTCGACAAAAACAGCCGTGTGGAGCAGATTTTCTTTGTTCCTGCGAAGCTCCGACAACAGTTCCACAACATCGTTGATATTATCCTGAGCCTTAATGCTCTCGTTAACATCGTTTGTGGTGGTCATCATATGGTTCTTGCGCATCGCCTGCTGAACGATTTTTCTTTGCTCCATGCTTGTAACAAGGCGGTTGTAAATGCGTAAGGTCACGCCGTTTCTGTCCGCCAAATGCGCTAAAATAGCGGTTTCTTCAGTGTTGGGAGGGTACTCCGTTACCGCCCAGCAGGACTTATAAAAGTTGCCGCAGATGTAGTGATCGGTATAAAATCTGATTACTCCCGGTACGATTCTATCAAAAAAATCCTTTGTTTCCACAGCTTCAATTTGTGCTGCGGACAATTCCTTTTTCTTAAACATTTTCAGATACCCCCAATTCAAAATTTTCAGAGCCTTCAACATCGGAAATTTCCTCTCCCGAAATACTTGTTCCGAAGTACAGCGCAAGCATTCTTTTTATCTCAGGTTTTGTCATTCTTCTTGCCGCAAATCCATGCTCTGTGATTGCTTTATCCACACGGTTTATGGTGTTGAATATCTGCTCATCCTTTTCACGTCTGAAGCGTATTGCAAACATAAACTGCCTTGCCGATGACATCTCCGCCTGAATCTCATCAAGGAAAGAGTAGTCGGATTCCAACAGTTTTCTAACACCCTCATTCTGCTCATTTTGCAGGCGATCTTTCACATAAATTTTGTTGCTGTCAAAACACTCGCAGGAGTCCAGAGCGATGATCTCAAGATCGGGAACAGTACTTAAAAGCGTCATCAGATATCGAATCTTTACATCTATATTTGCCTCCGACAGCACAGAAATATTGGTCGGTTCTACGCTAAAAAAAGCTATCTCAGCCTTGTCGTTTTTTACTCCGAAACGGGTAAAGCGTTCAAAGCCTATCAGACT
>ENA-UOJJ01004386-UOJJ01004386.1-human-gut-metagenome-genome-assembly--contig:-CS66-NODE-4386-length-13304-cov-8.245377_pt1 | contig 13304 bp, 8 predicted proteins | sample MGYA00242343_ERZ723890 | MGnify/ENA metagenome assembly ERZ723890 | reverse complement strand
CTTGCAAATCAAAGAAAAAATGAAATAGGCGGATATGACATAATTCCCATTATGTCAACCGGGGAGGTGGAGTATGTGAGAGAAGATCTGACGGGGCGCCGGTATGGACGCCTGACCGTCTGCCGGGAGATAAAACAGGCAGAAAAAAGCCGCCGCCATTACTGGCTGTGCCGGTGCGACTGCGGGAAAGAAAAAACCGTGGAGGAGTCCCATCTGAAAACAGGGCATACGAAAAGCTGCGGGTGCTATCGGAAGGAGCTTCCGTCCAGTCGGCGGATCGATCTGACAGGGCGTCAGTTCGGGCGTTTGAAAGTGCTTGAAGAGGCGGATAATTCCAACCGGACAGGCGAATACTGGAAATGTGTCTGTAGCTGCGGACGCCTGATTGAGGTTTCCAAAGAAAGCCTATGTGCGGGAAAAACCAAGAGCTGTGGCTGCCTGCAGGCGGAGACACGGAAGGAAAACATGAAAAAAGCGATTCATTTTGTAGGCGGAACCTGCCTGGAACGGATCGCCAACCAGAAAAATACGGCAAACAATACGAGCGGCTACCGCGGCGTCTACCAGCGGGAGAATTCCCGGTGGCGGGCAGCGATCGGCTTTCAGGGAAAAGTGTACAACCTTGGAACCTTCGTAAACCTTGAGGACGCGGTGGCAGCGCGAAAAAAAGCAGAAGAGGAACTGTACGAGCCATTTTTGCGGGAGCATGGCGTGAAAGAGGTGCAGAAGGGAGGTATTTAAATCCGCATAAGGGGGACCTATGTTGATGATAGATAAGACAGGAGGCAAAAAGAATGAAAAAAGCGAAGAAAAAGGGGAAAAGTTACAGTCAAGGTTGGTTTGAACGTCAGTCAAGGCGTTTCATGTCAGTGCTTTTGTGCAGCAGTATGTTGAGCACAAGCGTGGCAAATACAGCCGCATTTGCAGCTGCCACATCCGAAGGAGGGGATGAAAGACAGGAATTTTCATTGGAAAAAGAAGACCTCAGGCAGGCAATCCGGGATGCTGCTAAAAAAGGGAAGACAGTAAAAGAGGATGCGTTTACGTTTTCCGGCGATGAGGCAGAAACCTACGAGGGACTGTTTGAAGAAGGAAATCTATATGAACTGCATCCAGATTTCGAGAAGAAAAACGACCGGCTTACTTTGAAAATGTATGCCCGCTTAGAGGATGAAGATGACATGGATCAGTATACGATCAGCGGAAATGAAGAAATTATTTTCCTGATGACCAATTCTTCTTCAAAAGAGCGCACCGGACGGATTCTGGTGGATGGAAGAGCCAGTGCATGGATGACGGTTGCGCCATTTGGTGAAGTAAAAAAGCAGGTTGGGCTGGAGACAGAGGAAGCGGTTCCGGTCGAGATAGAAAATGAGGTAAAAGAACCGGAAAGTGCAGTTCCGGCAGGAAGTGAAGATATCACAGAAGAGGATACGGCTCTGGAGGACGATGTAAAAGAGCAGGAAAATGCTTCAGATGCAGGTAACAATCAAATAAAAGAAGAATCGGAAGCAGCGGATGACAAGAAAGATTTATCGGAATCGGATTCTGAGAACGAGAATGAAAAAGCAGACATGGATGCGTTCGAAACAGATACATCCGACGCAGATACATCCGATGCAGATACATCGGATTCAGAAAATGACAGCGCCCAGGACGAAGATTCAGTTCAGGTATCACGTTCGGCTCATTTTTCGATGTTTTTGACTTCAGCTGCAATGGCATCTCCGTCTGATGCAAAAGAAGAAGAGAACGAGAACGATGAAAACGAAAAAAATAAGGCGATTGTAGGCGACGAAGCAGAAGAAGACAATTTCGAAGGCATTCTGGGGGATTCATATGAAACGGTAGGCATTAAGAATGCATCCGCAGCCGCATTTGTAACTTCCGCGATGGAGCTTGGTCTGACAGACGTAGCTGTTTTGTCGGCAGTGGAAGTGGCAGAAATTCCACACTGGCAGATTTCGAAGTCTAAAAAAGCTACCAATCTGGACGAAAATTTTGAATCCCAGGTAACACTTTCCCTTCCGTCAGCGGAGGAAAAACTGGAAAATGACATTGTGTTTGTGCTGGATAAATCTACCAGCGTGCAGCTGGAAAATGAGGCGTTAGAGATGCTTAAGGAGCTGCAGGCGCAGGCAAAGGAAAATGGCGCAAAAGTAAAGGTTGGAGTCGTTATTTTCAATAAAGAAGCGCACAAGTCTGACTTTATGGATTTGGAAACCCAGTATGATGCGATTGCGGAAGCGATCCGTGAGAATATTAGCAGCGGAACGAATCTTTCGGCTGGAATCCTTGCAGGCAAGAAAATGCTGGATGAGGATACGCAGGTGGCAGCAGGAAGAAAGAGTCTGGTGCTTTTAAGCGATGGCATTACCTATATTTTCGGGGAAAAACCGACGGCGGTTGCCTGGGGATTTGAGAATGATGGTTCAGAACATTCCTGGGCGGGACCGGATCACTGGAGTCTTAAATATGGGAATAATGAAGCATTATCGAAGGATGAGTGGAACGAGCGCCTGGGTACAATCAAAGCACAGATGGATAATCAGGGCGATGAATTTGACCATTCATATGAGCAAGGAGAGTTAACGCCATGTACCCCACCTGATGAAGGAAAAAAATATGCCAATAGCGTTGATAAAGCACTCTATCTTTCCTATGAGGCATATCTGGAAGCGGCGAAGGAACAGTATCACTGCTATGCGATGCCGATTGGTTCATCTGCTGGTGAAAGCTATCCATGGGGACCGAGCTTTGTGAAATATCTGGCAGACGGAAAAACGGTAAGTTTTGAAGATATCAAAAATGATATCCTTTATGCCGTCGATCGGGGCTCGATTGTGGAAGATTATATGGGTTGGGTCAAGGATGACTACAATTTTGACTTAAAGAGCATCGAACGTCTGACCGTTGGCGGCAGGGAGCTTTCTAAATGGGAAGCTGGAAATACCGTTTATTTTGGAAATGAAGACGTGAATGCAGCTCAGTATCGTTTTAAGGTGGAATACGATCCGTCGGATAAAGAAGGCGGAGAACATTTCGTCTGGACGATGAATGAGGCGGTAAAAAATAATGAACCGGTGCAGCTGACCTATACGGTAAAACTGGTAAATCCGAAGAACAATCCAGGAGAATCGTATGGACGGTACGATGAAGACGGAAGTGAAGAGTATGATGGACTTTATACGAACCAGAAAGCAGTGCTGCATCCGGTTGGAAGCGATCAGGAAAAAGGAAAAACGGAAGTATTTTCGAAACCGACTGTATCATATACGATTCCGGGAGGAGAACTTCCGACGATTCCAGAGGGAGGAACTTCTAAATCGAAGACAGCGGAACAGCTGGATGAAAATTTTAAGTCTCAAGTGGCTTTGTCTTTGCCGTCAGCGGAGGAGCAGCTGGTAAGTGATGTGGTGCTTGTCTTAGATAAATCAACCAGCATGGGACTGAAAGAGAAGGCGTTGGAAATGCTTCAGAACCTCAAGAAAGAAGTGCAGGAAAAGGGAGCAAAGGTCAAAGTGGGAGTAGTGCTCTTTAACAAGGAAGCCCATACGGATGGATTTATGGATTTGGAGACCCAATATGAGGCGATTGAAGCAGCCATTTGTCGGGAGATTAAGAGTGGAACCAATCTTCACGCAGGTATTTTAGCGGGTAAATCGATGTTAGACCAGGATACAGGAGTGGCAGATGAACGCAAGACACTGGTAGTTGTCAGTGATGGTATTACCTATATGTTTAATGAGAATCCGACGGCGGTTGCCTGGGGATTTATGGCAGATTCTCCGAAACATTTTGCAGGACCGGATAACTGGCATTCCAAGTATGGAAATAATCAGGCACCGGCGGACTGGAATGCATGGCTGACCGGCATAGAAGCCAGACTTTCAGAGCAGAAGGATACACACGACTATCCATATGGAACGGAACCGGATGTATCGCTTATTACACCGGTGGAGGAAGCAGGAAAATATGTGAATTCGATCGATAAGGCATTATATCTTTCATACGAGGCGTATGCACAGGCAGCTTCGGAAGGATATCACTGCTATGCGATGCCGATTACGCCGCTCGGAACGGCAAGTAACTATGAGTGGGGAATGAGTTTCATGCGGTACCTTGCGAACGGAAAGCAGGTTTCATTTGACAGTATAAAAAATGATATTTTGTATGCCGTTGATAAAGGTTCTGTTGTGAAAGATTATATGGGCTATGTGAAAGAGGATTATAACTTTGATTTCGATCACTTAGACCAGCTGACAGTAGGGGGAAAAGCGCTTTCTATGTATCAGGAGGGCAACACCTGGTATTTTGGAGACGGAGAACCGGGACCGCAGAATTACCGTTTTAAAGTGGTATATGACGCAGGAAATAAGGCAGAGACAGAGATGTTTACCTGGTATATAGAAGAACCAGTTTCAAACTTTGCACCGGTGCAGCTTACCTATACCGTAAAACTGATAAACCCAAAGACGGCGGATGGAACGTATGGAAAATATGACCGGGACGGCAGCCAGCACTATGAAGGGCTTTATACCAATCAGGAGGCGGTTCTGTATCCGGTAGACAGCCGTGGAAATGAGTATCGGTCAGAGGAATTTGCGAAGCCGACCGTATCATATGTGGTAGAACATGGAACCCCGGGACCTGATCCTACTCCGACCCCGAATCCAGACAATAACGGAGGCGGAAGCCACGGCGGTCACGGCGGTGGAAGTAGTTCTGGCAGTAAAAAGTCTTCGACCACAACCGCGTCGGGACCGGCAGCACAGCCGACGGAACCGGTTACACCGGTTGTACCAGAACCTCAGCCGGTTGTACCGGCAGAAGGACTTCCGAAGACCGGAGATACGGATCAGATGGATGTGCCGATGGCTCTGCTGGCAATTGGAATGATGGCAGCAGCTTATGTATTAATGACGGGCAGAAAAAAGACGGAAGAGTAAGACAAGACATAGAAAAATAAAAATTGCCCGGTTATAAGAGCAGGTTTGTAGGGCGGCGCCAGAAATAATGGCGCTGTCCTAAAACTATGCTGTTATCTGTTTCGTTTTGTATGCAAATTGATACATCATTTATAAAAATATATAATTTGCTTAATAAATAAAGGCGCAGAACGTTTCACGGGCAAAGATGGAGGGAGCGATGCAAAAGTGGACACGGAAAGCAGCGGCTGTGATAGCTGTCATCTGTCTGGCGTTCGGTACAGCGGGGGTGGCAATGCATAAATGGGATGAAATGCGTCAGGAGAAGGCGCATGAAGAGCTGACCGCTCAGGTTGTGGGAATGTCGGAAGCAGGGACGACAGGAGAAACAATGCCGGAGAAAAAAGTGCCAGAAGTGGAAAATGAGATAGATGAGACGAATGCAATAAAGGAGACAGAATATGTGTCAGCAATTGATTTCGCAGTGCTGGATTCCCAGAATCCGGACGTCGTTGCCTGGATTCAGATTCCGGGAACTCAGATCAATTATCCAGTGGTTCAGGGGAAGGACAATGATTATTACCTGCACCGTGACCTGAACGGACAGAAGAGCACGGCGGGCACGATTTTTCTGGACTATGCCGATCGGGCAGATTTTTCGTCCCTGCATAATGTGCTGTACGGCCATCACATGAAGAATGGAAGTATGTTTAAGGACATTTCCAGATACAAGGATCAGGGCTATTTCGATCAGCATTCAGAAATCATTCTTTATACGCCGGAGCGGGAGATTCATTTAAAAGCCCTGGCGGCTGTCTGCACATCGCCGGATGCGATCCGCCGGAAAACGGAGTTTGCATCGGGGGAAGAATTTGCGTCATATATTCAGCAGATGACAGCGGGCGCGAGCGCGTCCGCGCCGATCGAGGGGACGATCGTGCGTTTGTATTCATTTGTGACATGCAGTTATGAATTTAACAATGCCCGGACAATTCTATATGCGTATGAGGCGGCAGAATAGTAACTGTTCACGGGTAGGCACTTTTGGAACCGAAAGTGCCACAGAATAAGATGGGGAATGTTCCAGATGTGGAAAAACAAAATGCGTTACCATGATGCAGTAACTGGATAGACAGAAAGACATAACATGGAAACGGACCGGAAAGAAATGTTTATACGCTACTGCATCTGGAAATAGATCTATCAAGGGAGGTAAAGGAATGGAAGAGAGAAAAATCAGGGGAAGGAGCCGGAGACGGAAGTATAAAAATCAGATGCGCCGTCCGATAGCAGTATTGCTGGCGCTGATGCTGTCGTTTAGTTCCTTCGGTACGGCGACTGCTTATGCGGATGATGCGGCAGTTGTCAAAGAAAGCGTGGACACAGCGGGAACGCAGGAGAAAGTCGATCTGGATAAGTGGATGGAGAAAGAAGTGTTTGGTACTGGAAAACAGGCAGAGAATACTGCTGGGAAAGATACTGTTGGAGTGCAGGATGGTTCTACGGTAGCGGATGTTTCTGGAGATGAGGGCTCAGATGGAGCTGATGAAGGAAATGAAGCCGGAACGGTGGGTTCTGTGAATGAAAATGGAAACAGCCAGACAGGGGAAGAAAACGGTCAGAATCCGTCGGGTGAACAGACGGATAATTCATACGATTCGATCGAACGCCCATCTCAGTCCGATACAGTAGAAATTATTCCGGGCGCGCCGTCCGACTCGAAAAAGAACGAATCGGATTCCAATTCCGGTACAGGCTCTGCAGGTTCGGTGTCGGGAACAGCCGGGGATTCTAATTCTCAGAATGGACAGGAAAATGTGGATAATTCCGGGAACCAGACGGGCGGCAGCTAGGAGACGGAGGTAAAACCTGTTTTACCAGAAGAGAAGGATTATGAATATATTTATGATAAAGAAACTGGAAAATTTAAGGTAACCTTTAATATCAAAGAAGATGCCAAGGGTGACCAGACGATTGAGCTGAGCAAGGTGATGGAAGAGATCAATGCGGCTGGAAAGAAGCAGTTTGATGAGTGGTTTAAGACAGAAGACGGAGCGAAGGAACTGGATGATGCACAGTTTTATGGTTCAACGATTCGCCAGTCATTCGGCGGCGTTGAATACATTTATAATCCGGTAAATGGTACAGCGAGTCTCTATGAAGAACCGGGCTGTACGACCGTGTTTGATGTCTATCTTACAAATGGCTCCAAACACACCTACGTGTATAAAAATAACAGCTTTACGGTATCGACTCCGGATATGAGCAATTCGGATCACACAGGTGTGACTGGATTTGACGGTCAGGAGCTGCCGGAAGATTATACAAAAGGCTTTCTTTCACCGAAGTATGACATTGAGAATGCGAGTACAACCGGAGTAATTGAAGATCTAGTCGATAAGGCACTTCAGGATACACAGTCCCAGTGGCAGTATGGAATCGACAAAGATGGAAATTTGACAACCTCCCATTCACAGAAACTGACAAAGAACGATATTAAAATCGGAACGCCGGTTTATAAGATTCGCAATAAATATTATTTATATTCAGAAAAATATGATTGCTATTATGGAGAGTTTAATCAGGCGCAGGTAGAGGAGAATCCGAAAGGATCTGGAAAATACGTAGTAAAATTGGTTCCGTCATCTGGAAAGAATAATTATGCCATCAAGGCAGATGGAAGTAACTATTATGCGCCTTATGTGCGCGGAAGTGAGATAAATGCGCTCAAGCCATCTGCTTCGAGGATTCAGATGGCGGTAAAAAATTATCTGTCTAAAAATAATACAACGCTTGCACAGGAGGTCCTGAAATATTATAACGAGAAAGACGGTACTTCTTATGCGACCATCGAGGAGCTGCTTTCGAAGAATGAGACGGCTATGGATGAACTGACGAAATCGGGGGCGACTGATAATGCATCCCTGAAATCGCTGGATCCGATGCTGCTTCATTCCAGCAGTCAGTATGATAATTTTTATCAGAATATTTTCAGCTTCAATGTTGGCAGCCAGGAGGATATGAAAAAATTCCTGGAAAATGAAAATCTGGGTCACGGTCATAGTCATGGAAATTGGGCGACGGATGGGTGTGAGATGACGATCGGCGATTATATGGCGGATAAGTTAAATGAAACGGATGGTGCATGGGATAAGGCAAATGCATATTTTAATGCACTCTTAAAATCGGGCGTCTCATCGGAAGAAGCCACCTGGGTGGCATTTACGATGGCAACCAATATTGATGGTCCGCGTGCGGATAATGATTATCACAATACCGCCTGGAACTGGTACAGTTCCATGGTTCTCAAACAGCAGGATGGCACCTTCAACCTGACCAAGGTAGATACGGATGGCAGCCAGCTCGGAGATGACGAGGGCGAGGGGCAGACTTCGTTCTATCTCTGGTATATAGACAGCAAGACGGAGACAGATGAACATGGAAATCAGAAGACAACGGATGTGACAAAATACTGTGTTTATGTGGATCCGGTCTACGAAACGGTAGAAAATGAAGATGGGACGAAGAGCCAGAAACTGGTAAAAGATGGATATTATGGCTGGGTTGAGTACGATCCGGACAACAAAGAGTTAAATTATACCGTCTCGACGACCAACGGAACCCTGAATATTGATTATGCACTTTTAGAGGGAGTGGTCTATTACCTTCAGGAAAAGGCGGCGCCAGATGGATATAAGGTGGATTCCAATATTTATGTGATCTGCGATGAAGAATCGTATCAGCAGATGACAGCCGAAAAAGGGGTGAGCAGTGTGATTAACCCGGCCACCGGCATGGAGAGCGCTGTGGTTTATATGGGCGCAATCAAAGGCGGCGAAACTCTGAAAGTAAACTTTGTCAACGGAAAGACAGCTCCGAAGCCAGATCCAACCCCGGATCATGGGGGTGGCGGAAGCCACGGCGGTCATGGAGGCGGCGGTTCCAGTTCTGGCGGAAAGAAGACAACCTCTGCGGGACCGGGGACAGTCACCGAAGAACCGGTGCTTTCGGAACAGCCGGCGGAAGTGCCGATTGAAAACATTCCTGCACAGGGACTTCCGAAGACAGGAGAGGACGGAGTAAACACATCGGCTCTGATGCTGACACTCGGACTGATCGCATCTGCTTATGTATGGATGAGCGGCAGACGGGAGGAAGAAGAGAACCGTAAAAACTAAAAGAAAACGGTGATGATAAAGACGCAGAAACGTTGTAAACAGGTATAAATCGAACAGATATAAATCAAACGGCAGCTGCCAAACAGGTGGATACAGTAAGTATCTCTTCCTGTTTGGCAGCTGCCGTTTGTCAAAATATATTTTTTAAATAAAATACTCCGCCTCACTTCTGCGCGTATAGTTCTGCTCCAGCATCGCGACGTGGGACAGAAAGGCCTCATTGTCGAAGTGTTTCGCGCCAGCCGGGCAGATCTTGATGCACGCCTGACATTTAATGCAGATACCGATGCAGGTGTCCGGTGCATCTGCCGGGATGGATCCCATCGGACAGACTGTTGCACAGATGCCGCAGCCAGTACATTTTTCCGGATCGGTGACTGGTTTGGCTTTCAGGAAGACAGCCGGTTTTCCGTCGGTGCCGAGCGGGGTGTAATATGGTCCGACCGGATCATCGCCGCGCACGGCAATCGGAGCCGGGATTTCGGTCAGGGAAGCGATCTTTTCAGCCGCCTTGATGCCGAACGCGTGGATCTGTGCGAGATCATCCGCATCTGGACGTCCAGTTGCCAGCTTGTCGCTGAATACGTGCTCGGTCGGGATACCGGCACCTGCGATGGTGTGGAAGCCGTGCGCCTCTAATTCATTGCGAAGCTCGATGAGCCCATTGTCGAAGTTACGGTTTCCGAAGACAGCCACCGGAATGGCGAGCGCGCCATTTCCCTCAAAATGGGTCTGTACAAATGGGAGCATCTTGTTCGGGATGCGTCCCGCGTAGACCGGGGTGCCGATGACGAGCAGATCGTCTGCCCCGTATGTATGAACTTTTTCGCGGCTTTCCGGCAGCGTGAAATCATAGGAATCCATCGGGACGCCGAGTGTGTCCGCGATCGCCTGCGCCAGCGTGGTAACAACCTTTTTCGCGTTGCCGGTCGGGCTGAAATAGACTGCGTGTACGTGATTGATTTTCATGAAAATACCTTCTCTTCGTATGCTTAAATTTAATTCGGTAAAATACCTTATTATAGTAGGTATTTTAATGGATTTATGGTGGGCTGTCAATGAAACTGGAGTTTTTTGGTTACTGGGCACGTATGTGTGAATGGTAATATGTTTTTTACAGAATCGCCCAAAATATCATTACATATGTCTTGTCACATGAAATAATATGTGCTATACTGGTGCGGATGCACAAATGAAGTTTTGGATTGAAAGAGAACTCTGTTTGCGATAGGAGCATAGAGTGGCAGATAGTATTCTGCGATTTGAAGGCTGAACTATCTGCGGGATAAAAAGATAAGTGCAAACGTATGGTATAGAAAGGAAGGCAACAAAATGGTCCGGGAGGAAAATTATGATGTGGTCATCGTCGGGTGTGGCGTAGGCGGTCTGTACACCGCTTTAAATCTGCCGTCGGAAGACCGGATCTTAATGATTTGCAAGGAAGATATAGAGAGCTGTGATTCCATGCTGGCGCAGGGAGGTATCTGCGTGCTGCGGGATGAGACGGATTATGATGCGTATTTTGAGGACACGATGCGCGCGGGACACTACGAGAACCGCAAGGAGAGCGTGGATATCATGATCCGCTCCAGCCGGGATGTGATAAATAATCTGCTGAAATTAGGCGTAGGGTTTGACAAAAATCCAGATGGCAGTTTAAAATATACAAAGGAGGGCGCGCATTCGCAGCCGCGTATCTGTTTCCATGAGGACATCACGGGAAAAGAGATCACGACGACCCTGCAGACGCGTGTAAAAGAACTTCCGAATGTAGAAATCCGGGAATATACCGTTATGACGGATATTTTGGTTGAAAATGGTAGCTGCACCGGCATTCTGGCAAAGAATGCAGCCGGCGATATTTTAAAGATTCATGCGAAAGACACGGTTCTGGCGACCGGCGGTATCGGTGGGCTTTACAAGCATTCGACGAACTTCCCGAGCCTGACAGGTGATGGGCTGGATGTGGCAAAGAAACACGGCGTGCGTCTGGAACATCTCGATTATGTCCAGATTCATCCGACCAGCCTGTACAGCAAGAAGCCGGGACGCAGCTTCCTGATTTCAGAATCGACCCGCGGCGAGGGAGCAGTTCTGTTAAATGGAAAGGGCGAGCGCTTTGTCGATGAGCTTCTGCCGCGTGATGTGGTGACGCAGGCGATCGAGAAGGAGATGGAAAAAGAGGGCAGCGATCATGTATGGCTGTCGTTTAAGGCAGTTCCGGAGGAGACGATCCGGAACCATTTTCCGCACATTTATGAGGAGTGCTTAAAAGAGGGCTACGATATCACGAAGGAACCGGCTCCGGTTGTACCGGCACAGCATTATTTTATGGGCGGTATCTATGTTGATCATTTCTCCGAGACGACGATGGACCACCTGTATGCGGTTGGTGAGACGAGCTGCAACGGCGTACACGGAAAGAACCGGCTTGCCAGCAACAGTCTGCTGGAAAGCCTTGTATTTGCAGAGAGAGCGGCAGGCAAGATCGCCGGACGGGAGGACGAAGAGTATGAATCCAATTACGATGCAGCTTGTTGCGGATGAGTATATCCGCATGGCGTTAAAGGAAGATATCAACAGTGAGGACGTTTCGACGAACGCGGTCATGCCGGAATACCGCAAGGGCGAGGTACAGCTCTTAGCCAAGGCAGACGGTATTATCGCCGGTTTACAGGTGTTTGAGCGCGTGTTTAAACTTCTGGACGAGGCGACCGAGACAAAATTTGAGGTAAAAGACGGGGATACCGTCACAAAAGGGCAGTTTTTAGGCGTGATCACCGGCGACATCCGGGTGCTTCTTTCCGGCGAGCGGACGGCGCTCAACTATTTACAGCGGATGAGTGGCATTGCGACCTATACGAATCAGGTGGTGAAGCTCTTAGAAGGAACGAAGACGACGCTTTTAGATACGCGCAAGACGACCCCGTGTATGCGTATATTTGAAAAATATGCGGTCAAGGTTGGCGGCGGCAGCAACCACCGTTACAACTTATCGGACGGCGTGATGCTCAAGGATAACCATATCGATGCAGCCGGCGGAGTTAAGGCGGCGGTTGAGGCGGCGAAGGAATATGCCCCATTTGTCCGCAAGATCGAGGTGGAGACGGAAAATCTCGATATGGTGCGCGAGGCAGTGGAAGCGGGCGCTGATATTATCATGCTGGATAATATGACCCCGGACGAGATGGCGGAGGCGATCCGCATCATCGACGGACGCGCCGAGACGGAGTGTTCCGGAAATATGACGAAGGAAAATATCGCAACGATCACGAAATTAGGCGTAGATTATGTGTCCAGCGGCGCGCTGACGCACTCGGCACCAATTCTGGATTTGAGCCTCAAACATCTGCGGGCATTATAAAAATTTAAAAACTAAGAAAGGACAGGGAAAACAGGATGGAAACAACGATGACAGGAGTACAGCGGAGAAAGAAAATAATGGAAATGCTGGGACAGTCATCCACACCGCTTTCCGGCGGGGCGCTGGGGCGGGCAGTCGGCGTGAGCCGTCAGGTGGTGGTGCAGGATATCGCGCTTCTGCGTACCGAGGGACACCCTGTCCTTGCGACTGCCCGCGGTTATGTGCTGGAGGTGCCGCACCAGACGGAACGCCTCTTTAAAATGTGCCATACGAGCGAGCAGACGCGCGAAGAGCTGAATACGATTGTTGATCTGGGCGGCGAGGTGCTGGATGTCATGGTCAACCACCGCATCTATGGAAAGGTATCGGCGCCGTTAAATATCCGCAGCCGCCGCGATGTTGAGGCATTTGTGGAAAATATCCGGACTGGGCGATCCACGCCGCTTTTAAACGTGACATCGGGCTATCATTTCCATCACGTGGCTGCCGATCAGGAGGAGATTCTCGACGAGATCGAGGCAGCGCTGCGGGAAAAGGGATTTCTGGCGGACTTCCTGTCATACGAGCAGGAAGAGGTGGAAAAATAGGGGGAAAGTCAAAAGAAATGAATTTTTGAAATTATTTTAAAAAATATGAAATTTCCTGTTGACATTCTTTTTCAAATGTTATATACTATCTTTGCTGTCGATGAGACAGACAAGCAGTTGGCTGAGAGGTCAGATGCGGGAATGGTTACAGTGCCGGATAAAACGGTCAGAATCGCAAAATGAATATGAGTCTGTAGCTCAGCTGGATAGAGCAACGGCCTTCTAAGCCGTGGGTCGGGGGTTCGAA
>ENA-UOJJ01004385-UOJJ01004385.1-human-gut-metagenome-genome-assembly--contig:-CS66-NODE-4385-length-13306-cov-4.449476_pt1 | contig 13306 bp, 10 predicted proteins | sample MGYA00242343_ERZ723890 | MGnify/ENA metagenome assembly ERZ723890 | reverse complement strand
AAACGCTATGATAACATTATTTTCCCTTTCTTTTCATAAAATGAGGGTATGATTTTCCTCTTATTTCCAATTCTCAGTTATGCAGATCATACAAAGACAATTCCGGCAAGCCCAATCTTGCCAACTTTCCGCTCTAATGCTATACTATTGCTGTAAAAATTGCGACAGGGAATCTCTGGGAAACAAGGTGATATGCCGCAGCAAAACTTAAAAAAAAACGAGGATGTGTATAGTATGTATCAACTTCATTTTCATAATCCGGTACCCATTCATTTCATCGGCATCGGCGGCATCAGCATGAGCGGCCTGGCTGAGATTTTACTGAAGGAGAGCTTTCCGGTCTCCGGCTCCGACAGCCATGCTTCCGAGCTGACCGACCATCTGACCCGGCTTGGCGCGCAGATCCGCATCGGCCAGAAGGCTTCCAATATTCCCGCAGACTGCGAGGTCGTTGTATACACGGCTGCCATTCACCCGGACAATCCGGAATTCGTGGCAGCGAAGGAGCGGGGTATCCCCATGCTTTCCCGGGCGGAGCTTCTGGGACAGCTGATGCGCAATTACAAAAAAGCCATTGCCGTGTCCGGTACCCATGGCAAAACCACGACCACTTCCATGATTTCCACGATTCTTCTGGCCGCGGACGCGGATCCCACCATTTCCGTGGGCGGCATTCTGCCTGCTATCGGCGGCAATATCCGGGTAGGGGGCTCCGAGACTTTCCTGACAGAGGCCTGCGAGTATACCAACAGCTTCCTGCATTTCTTCCCGACCATCGGGATCATATTAAATATAGAAGAAGACCATATGGATTTCTTCAAGGATCTGGCGGATATCCGTCATTCCTTCCACCGGTTTGCGGGACTTCTTCCGGAAAATGGCCTGCTGATCATCAACAGCGATATTGAGAATTATCAGGAGATTACCGATGGACTGGCCTGCCGCGTGGTGACCTATGGCTCCACCGCCGAAGCAGATTATCATGCGGAGCATGTGACTTACGACGAGTCAGCTCACGCCACCTTCCGTGTAATAAAGCACGGTAAACCGGGGCAGGAGTACCATCTGAACGTACCGGGCGCACACAATGTGCTGAACGCCCTGGCTTCCATCGCTCTGGCGGATTCTCTCCACATTGCACCTGAGATCATCCGCAAGGGTCTTATGAACTTTTCCGGCACAGACCGCCGGTTCCAGTATAAGGGCGAGGTGAACGGCTTTACCATCATCGACGATTACGCCCATCATCCGACGGAGATCAAGGCGACCCTCCACGCGGCACAGCATTATCCCCACAGGGAGATCTGGTGCGTGTTCCAGCCCCACACCTACACCCGGACCAAGGCCTTCTTCAACGACTTTGCGGAAGCGCTGACCCTGGCCGATCATGTGGTGCTGGCGGACATCTACGCAGCACGTGAGACCGACACCCTGGGCATTAGCTCGAAGCAGCTGGCTGACCGCATCCGTGAACTTGGCACTGACACCTATTATTTCCCGACCTTCGAGGAAATTGAAAAATTTTTATTGGAAAAATGTATGCACGGCGACCTGTGCATAACTATGGGTGCCGGAAACGTGATAGATATCGGCGAAGACCTGCTTCGCAAATAAGTTATCCACATTATCCACATGCTTTTTGGTGCTTTTCCACCGAAATGCATGTGGATTTTTTTGTGGACAACCTGTTTACATAAGAATTACGCGATTTCTTATGTAAATCAGCTGTTTCTGCCTGTTTTACAGGCTTTCCGGGGCTTTTGGATCCATTTTCCAGGTTGCAAATAATATTTTTCCACAAAGTTATCCACATTATCCACTTTTTTGCTTATACGCATCCCCTGCGGGGCTCCTGTTAAAAAAAGCCTGTTCTCTTTTTTTTGATTCTATGCTACAATATAGGAGCTTGAAAAGAACGTGAACACTAACAATTTTTGATTCAGGAGTGCAGCATGAGCGGATTTATTTTACAGGGGGACGGTGACCACGGACATACCCTGGTGCCGAATCTTTTTCTGGACAACTATATGCCGGAAGCCAACGGCGAATATGTGAAAATCTAGCTCTATCTTCTGCGCTGCCGGAATTAAGACACCCAGGAGCTTTACATTGAGCTCATTGCCAATAAATTCGAAAATACCGAGAGCGACGTGCGCCGGGCATTGAAGTACTGGGAGCGGATGAAGCTTTTGAAGCTCCAGTATGATAATGCGGAGAATCTGACCGGGATACAGATTGTAAATGAGCCGGAGGCAAAGATGGCTGAGCTTCCTGCTGCCGATTGCGCCGTCACGACCAGGTCAAAGCCGCAGCCGACGCCTTCCGCTCCGTCTGCAATTTCCGCCGACTCCGCATCACCGACGACGCCCTCCGGCACTCTTCCCAAGGATCCCCTGACCCCCGACGAAGCCCAGCAGCTCCTCTTCATCTGCGAGCAGTATCTGGGCAAGCCCTTAAGCTCCACCGAGGTCAGCAAAATTCTGGATTTACACGATATCTTCGGCTTCAGTCCGTCCCTGATAGAATATCTCGTGGAATACTCCGTATCAGGCGGACACAAAAGCATCCATTACATAGAAGCAACGGCCCGTGCCTGGCATCAGGCCGGCTGCACCACCGTAACCCAGGCCAGGGAACAGGTGACCATCTATAATCGGGCTTATTTCAAGATTCTGAAGGCCTTCGGCATCGCCGGACGCAATCCGGTGGACGCGGAGATCGCCTGTATGGATAAATGGCTCAAGGACTACGGTTTCTCACTGGAAGTGATTTCCGAGGCCTGCAGCCGCACCATGGCAGCCATTCACCAGCCAAGCTTTCCCTACACGGACAAGATTCTGGCATCCTGGAAGAAGCAGGGTGTAAAGTCCTTAAACGATATCCAGAGTGCCGACCGAAACCGGAGCGACCGGAAGTCTCAGACGGAACCCGCGTCCACGGCTCCCAAACGGTCCGCAGCGCCCAACCGCTTCCATAATTTTCAGGAACGGGACTATGATTTCAAAGAGCTGGAAAAGCAGCTCATTAACCAATAACCGGAGGACGCCTTATGTCTCTTATGAACACTCAGTATGATTCCATCATGCGCATGTATGCAGCCCGGCAGGCCCGGAGCCGCCAGGAGTATGAAGCGCGCATGGAGCAGATTCAGAAGGATATCCCGGAACTGTCTGCTCTGGAGGCCGATATTACAACCTGTCAGGCTGCTCTGGTACGCTCTGCGGTAGAAGACGCGCCGTCCCGCAGGGACGGGCTCAAAAGCCGTCTGAAGGCCCTTCAGGAGCAGCGCAGCGCCCTTCTTTCTGCCCACGGGCTGACGCCGGAGGCGCTGAAGCCTGTCTACGTCTGCCCGGACTGTCAGGACACAGGCTTCATCGGCGCGGAGAAATGCCATTGCTTTCTCCAGGCTGAAATTGATTTATTATATCATCAATCCAATTTAAATGAGGTTTTAAAGCAGGAAAACTTTGACACATTCTCGTATAACTGGTATGATGGCGATGACAGGGATTCCATGCGCCGCACCGTGGCGGAAGCCCGGCTCTTCATTGAGAATTTTGATAAGCAGTTTCAGAATCTTCTGCTTCTGGGCGCCGTGGGCACCGGCAAGACCTTTCTCTCCAACTGCATTGCCAAGGAGCTCATGGACAGCTGCCATTCCGTCGTCTACCTGACTGCCTTTCAGCTCTTCGATATGCTGTCGAAAGCAGCTTTTGGAGGCGAGCGTAATGCGCAGAATTACCAGCAGACCTACCCCTATCTCTTTGACTGCGACCTGCTGATCATCGACGATCTGGGCACGGAGCTGCCGAATTCCTTTACGGTATCCCAATTTTTCCTGTGTATCAATGAACGGATTTTGCGTAAAAAGTCCACGCTGATTTCCTCGAATCTGGATATGGAGGCGCTCCGCAGCATCTACTCTGAGCGTACCCTTTCCCGGATCATCAGCAGCTACACCATCCGGCAGCTGCCCGGAAGCGATATTCGAATCAAGAAAAAATTATATAACACTAACTCATAAATTTACGGAGGTAACAATTATGTTATTGCAGCGCAGCCAGCGTGTTCTCGAAACTATTCCCGTCGGGTCTCTGGGCCTGATCCCCTTAAATAGCTGTGAGGAGCTTGGTAAAAAGGTCAACGACTATCTGGTCGAGTGGCGTCACAGCAACGATCTGGAGCACAAGTCCAACATCGCCTTCACCGGCTATGAACGTGACTCCTATCTGATTAAGGCTTACACACCCCGGTTTGGTTCCGGAGAAGGAAAGGGCTCCATCAAAGCTTCTGTCCGCGGAAATGACCTTTATCTGATGGTGGATGTGTGCAATTACAGTCTGACTTACAACCTGTACAATTACACCAACCACATGTCCCCGGACGACCATTTCCAGGATCTGAAGCGCGTCATCGCTGCTATCGGTGGAAAAGCCCGCCGTATCACCGTAATTATGCCCTACCTCTATGAGAGCCGCCAGCATAAGCGGAGCTCCCGAGAGTCTCTGGACTGCGCGCTGGCCCTGCAGGAGCTGGTTGCCATGGGCGTTGAGAACATTATCACCTTCGAGGCACACGATCCCCGTGTCCAGAACGCTATACCCCTTCACGGCTTTGAGACCGTGACTCCGGCTTATCAGCTGGTCAAGGGCCTTCTGAACAGCACACCGGGTCTGCAGATCGACAGCAATCATATGCTGGTCATCAGCCCGGACGAGGGCGGTATGTCCCGCGCTGTCTATCTGGCCAACGTGCTGGGTCTCGATATGGGTATGTTCTACAAGCGCCGGGACTACACCCGCGTGGTAAATGGCCGCAATCCCATCGTAGCTCATGAATTCCTGGGCTCCGATATCGAGGGCAAGGACATGATCATCGTGGACGATATGATTTCCTCCGGTGAGAGCATGATTGAGGTTATGAAGGAGCTGAAGAGTCGCGGAGCCAACCGTATCTTCGTCTTCTGCACCTTCGCCCTGTTTACCAACGGACTGGCGGAATTTGACAAAGCCTTTGAGGAGGGCCTGCTGACCAAACTATTCTCCACAAATCTGGTATACCAGACGCCGGAGCTCTTAAGCCGCCCATATTATGTAAACTGTGACATGAGCAAGTACATCGCCCTGCTCATCGATACCCTGAACCACGACGTATCTATCAGCGATCTTCTGGACCCCTACGACAGAATCCAGGCGCTGCTGACACGGTACCGGAATGGGGAGCTGCATAAATAAACCGAATCAAAATCGGGAGCTGCATCGCAGCTCCCGATTTTAATATCTTATTTAGACTTTGAAGCGGTAACCCACGCCCCATATAGTCTCAATATACTGCGGCTTCGCCGAATTCACCTCGATCTTCTCCCGAATCTTCTTAATATGCACGGTTACCGTTGCGATATCTCCCACAGAATCCATATCCCAGATCTTCCGGAACAGTTCCTCCTTGGTAAATACATGGTTCGGATTCTCCGCCAGGAAGGCCAACAGATCAAACTCACGGGAGGTGAAGTTCTTCTCCTCGCCGTTGACCCAGACCCGGCGGGCGGTCTTGTCGATCTTGATGCCGCGGATCTCGATGATACTGTTCTCCTTCACATTGCTGCTCACCAGGCGCTCGTAGCGGTTCAGATGAGCCTTCACGCGGGCTACCAATTCACTTGGGCTGAAGGGCTTCGTCATATAGTCGTCCGCGCCCAGACCCAGACCACGGATTTTGTCAATATCATCCTTTTTGGCCGAAACCATAATAATCGGAATATTCTTCACTTCCCGAATCTGACGGCAGATTTCAAAACCGTCCACGCCCGGCAGCATCAGATCCAGAATCACCAGATGGAATTCCTCTTCCAAAGCCTTTTTCAGGCCACTGGTGCCATCCGAAGCAATCTCCACCTCAAAGCCGCTCAGCTCCAGGTAATCCTTCTCCAGATCCGCAATGGCCTCTTCATCCTCTACAATCAAAATCTTACTCATGTTGCCGGTACCTCCTGATATTTTCTAAGAACAAAGTACATCACTGTTCCTGTATTTTCCTTACTCGTGGCCCAAACCTTTCCGCCATGATCCTCGATGATCTTCTTCACGATGGACAGTCCGATGCCGCTGCCGCCCTTAGACGAATTGCGGGACGCGTCGGTCCGGTAGAACCGGTTGAAGATCAGCGGCAGATCCTTGGTAGCAATACCCTTGCCGTTGTCCTCGATTTCCACCTGGACGAAATCGCCCACGTCCTTCACGCGGATATTAATGTAGCCCTTGGGCGTGTCAATGTATTTAATGGAATTGCTGACGATATTATTGATGACACGCTTGATCTGCTCCGCGTCGGCGATGACCTGTACGTCCTCATCCACATAGTTGAAATAAGCCAGCTCGATATTCTGTTCCTCCAGCTCCAGGGAAAGCTCCTCTACGCAATCCGCAAAGTAAGCATTCACATTAATCCGGTCAAAGGTGTACGGGATCCGGTTTGTATCAATCTTGGAATAAAAGGTCAGCTCATTGATCAGCCGCTCCATGTCATTGGCCTTATTGTAAATAGTACGGATGTACTTTTCCTGCTTTTCCGGCGTATCCGCCACGCCGTCCATGATGCCCTCCACGTAGCCCTTGACCGCCGTGATAGGCGTCTTCAGATCATGGGAAATATTGCTGATCAGTTCTTTATTCTGCCGCTCGGACTCCAACTTCTCCTCAGCGGATTCCTTCAGGCGCCGCCGCATTTCCTCAAAATCCGTACAGAGCTCGCCGATCTCGTCGTCGCCGCCCGCCGGCATCTCAAAATCCAGATTGCCGTCGGTAATCTTCTTAGTGGCCACCTGCAAATGGTGAATAGGGGTAACGATACTCTTATAAATCCAGGCCGTCAGAATCAGGCTGGTGAATATCAAAATCATGACCAGCACCAGCACGCTGTCCGTTACCATAGATTCCACCTCGGGAATCATACTGCCGACGGACGTGACAATAAAAGCTGTTCCTTCCTCTCCATCCGTAAAAGAGAAATCCAACTGCTTCACCAGCGCCTGCAGATCGCCGCCGATATAGATTCCCACATCCTGATCCGATTCCTGCATCTTATAATCCGGGAGGCTGCCCAGCAGTTCTTCCTGATCCTGATCCGTATCCTTTCCTACATAGATATAATCCTGGTCTTTCCGCACTACCAGGAAGGAATACCTGGCCTCCAGATCCAGGTTCACGGAATCCAGATAGGCGGTGTCCTCGAAGGCGTCCGGATCGCTCTCAGACTTCGCCTGCATCCCGGTATAAGCGTCCTTGGTAATCCGGCTCAGCATGGCCGGCGTATTGGACAGGGTCTCATAGCTGGCATTTTCCACGCCGTAGAGCTTCTTGACCGCGTTCATCTGGTAGCGGCTGATGCCGAAGAAGGCCAGCGAGGTGAACATATTCGGAGCCAGTATTAATATTAAAAAGGTAATCAGAAGTTTTGTCTTCAGTTTCATGATGAGCCCTCTTTATTTTACAAATAATTACAATTCTCTGGGATATCCACGGAATGTCCTAGGCTTTTATATAATCTCCTTCGAATGCCATCCGAAAGGATAAATCTATTTTATTATACCATACTCCCCCGGCGGGCGCTTCGAAACTCTCTCAAAAAAATCTAAATTTTTTGTAAACATTCACTCCATAAGTAAAGAGCATCGGATCCCTCCGACGCCCTTGCCGTTTATTTTCCATATTTTTCTTATTCTGCCATAAAAGCTGCCGCCCGCTCCGGGGACATGAGTACGGTGCCGGTTCCCCGGTACACGATGGTGTAGCCTCTGTCCGTGAACAGGTGCGACAAATCGCAGGCCATAAACTCCTCCGCCCAGTGGGCCATATAAACCACATCCGGGAATTTATCCGGGTGCAGCTCGTAATAATCATGGAGCTGGGTACTTCTCTCGTGAACCTGCCAGGTGGAATAATTACCGCAGCCGGCATCCGAGTAGAGATAAATCCAGGGCGCCACACCCACCACCATCAATTCGTCATCCGCAGTGAGCTTCAGCATATCCAGTTCATCCAACACGTTCGCGTACCATTCTGCTGTCCCCCGGGTTGTATACACACCCTTCAGCGGTCCGCGCTCCATCCGGGTATCCAGAAGCCAGCCACGCTCATCGCCCCAGTCATAGGTCATCCGCAGCCAGAAGGTGCCCGCAAACTGTATCAGCAGCACACCGGCTATACAGAGCGATGCCACCCGCCGGCGCTTCGCCGCCCGGCACAGTCCCGCCTTTCCACCACTGTCCGCCCGCCGCGCACACTGCCACCGCTGTCGCTCTTCCTTCATCCAGTCCGCCGCGAAAATCAGTCCCACACAGGAGCACATGCCGTAAGCCACACTCAGGGTCACAATTCCCGTATTGGTCGCGTACTGCACAATCATCGTGAACAACATGGCCGGAAGATACCAGCCATAAAACAACCGCTTTTCCTTATGCTCTGTGACAAAATAAGCCTCCAGGCACCAGAACGCCAGCGGCAGCATCTGATAATTCACTGTAATATGTTCAAAAACAAACCCATAATAAATCAGATAAGGCACGACGCACACCGCCGCCAGAATCATATATACAGGGCTATGGCTGTACCGCTTTTTATCAAACAGGGTCGCACCATACACGAATAAAAGCCCCACAAACATCCATTTATAATTTTTAAAGCACAGGTGGAAATACCGCCCGGTCTTGTAAAGATACCCCTCCTGATGCTCGGAATCTCCCACAATGTGAGGCACATTGGCCAGCATCTCTGATAAAGTTCCCCGCTGGAAGATAAAGGCCAGGAACAGTAGCAGGATAATACCTGCGCCCAGGGTCATCCACAGGAAATTCCGAAACTGCAGCACGCCCTCCGGCTTCGTCCCTCTCCGACGCCCGCGCACCGTGGCAATCAGGCAAATCAGTCCGTATCCGGCGTACATCAGCACCGCGAAGGGATTCGCCAGCACGATCACCGCCATCAGAATGCCGCACAGGATATATTCCGGCACCGAATGCTCCATATCCGCCGAGAGCACCGCCAGCAGTACCGGCAGGATGCCGAATTCGATGGAATTATAGGACATGGCGCAGATGCTGAAGGGCGCGAAAATCGCGAACAAAAACGTTGGTCCGAAGGAAGCATATCCACGCCGCTGAAACCGCAGATAGAAGAACAGCGTCAGCACGCCGGAGTACACCAGATAGACAAACCGGCTCGCCATCACAATTCCTTCCGTAGACCCCATGACCGTCCGGATCAGGCTGTAAATGGGATGTAACAGAAAGGAACAGAGCTGCTGGGTCGGATTCCACTCATCGATCAGAATTTTCTCTCCCCGGAAAATACGCTCCGAACAGCCGATAAAATACATCTCATCCGCCGTATTGAAGCCGTAGAAGCTCCTCCATATGAAAATCACCTGTAATAAAAGAAACAGGCCGATAAAAATCAGGTGCTGCCGCCTGCGGTCTGTCTGCATGGTCTCTACGTTCACTTTCTATTCTCCCATTTATTTCCAATTATGCTCGCAACGCAGAGGCTGCTGTTACACAGCCCCTGCGTTTTTTTCAGCCTCTTAAACTCTGTCCGTGCAGCCGCACATCTTCATACGCGTCTCCACGATGGCTTTCACGTGCTCCATGGCTACCTTGCCATACTTCTTCGGATCGAAGGCGTCCGGGTTTGCCGCCAGGAATTCCTTCACGCCGTCGGTATAGGCGATACGAAGCTCTGTGGCGAAGTTGACCTTGCAGATACCGCGCTTGATGCTCTCTACCACTGCTTCCTCGGACAGGCCGCTTGCTCCGTGCAGTACCAGCGGGATATCTACGACTTTCCGGATCTCAGCCAGGCGGTCCAGATCCAGCTTCGGTACTCCCTTGTATACACCGTGAGCGGTTCCGATGGCTACGGCCAGGGATGTTACGCCGGTGCGCTCCACGAATTCTTTTGCCTCCAGCGGCTCTGTATAACCATTGCCCTCGCCGCCGTCCAGATCGTCCTCTTTGCCGCCGACCTTGCCAAGCTCCGCCTCTACCGGGATTCCGGAAGGTCTGCAGGCGTCTGCTACAGCCTTGGTTACCGCTATATTTTCCTCAAACACATTGTGGGAGCCGTCAATCATGATGGAAGTGTAGCCGGTCCGCAGCGCCCGCATAGCCAGGTCAAAGCTATCGCCGTGATCCAGGTGCAGACACACCGGAACGCTGGCGCGCTCAGCGGCCGCCTTTACATTTGCCAGATACATATCCAGTCCCGCGTACTTAATGGTGGACGGTGTAGTCTGCAGCATCAGCGGCGCCCGAAGCTCCTCTGCCGCCGCGATAACGGCCATTACCATTTCCATATTCTCCACATTGAAAGCGCCTACGGCATAGCCGCCCTTCTGTGCGTCCAAAAGCATCTTTTCTGATGTAACAAATGACATGATCGTTCCTCCTCGTCTGATTCAGTGTTATCTTTCTCACCTTATCTATCATACCCCGTATCTCGAAAAAGCGCAACCTCCAACGGGGTTTTCCTGTCCGGAAAAAAATCTCAAAAAAAGCAGAAGCCCGCATTCTATTACATCAAAGTTCCGATTACGATTGCGACAGAAGATACCATCGACTGTTTTGAATAAATCATTGTCCTATCACCTTGCTCACACGAAAATACGCCGAAGGCTTTCGCCCCGGCGTATTTTCCGTGATCTCTCACATTCCCCTCTTATAAGTAACCCTTCTATGCCGCTCACACAGCTTCGAAAAGCTCTTATCATATAATAGTTTTTATGTAATAGGGATTCCATCGGAATTTCCTATTACATAAAAAATACTGCAACAGGCGTCAAAACAGGCGCACAAATCACAGCATCCAAACAATATCAGAATTCTTTTCGGACTTCCAATAGCAACCGGCTGTCATAGTTTTACCCTTAGACCCTTTTGGCTTTGCGTCCCTGCTTTTCAGCAGGTTTGCCCAGTATTCTCTTTTTGCAATATTGTTCATTTTAGCAGAGTCCCTTCCATATTGCAAGTCAGATTTTTGTCAAATTTTTTCTCCCGTCATCTGTTAATTGGTCATCTTCCCAGATATACGTTTTTTATTGTTCGAAGCAAGGTTCGTTCACCGATAGAGCTTCCTTTCCGGGCTTTTCTGAGATGCATTCGTTTTTTCATTTTAATGTACGAGAAAGCTGCTCTGTCGCAGTGCAATCTCCCGGAGGGTCTTTTTGCTCTATAGGAATCATAGTTTTCGCACTTTAACGTAACACAGTGTTTCCTATAGAGCAAAAGGAGCACGGAACCTCGCAGTTCCATGCTCCCGTATGTAACTTCTCTTTTCGAATTAACGGATAGTCTTGTACAGCGGGCCGTATGCCTTGCATGCACGGAAGTCCTGTCCCTCTTTGTTCATACCGAATGCGTTCCATGCTGCCGGACGGAAGATCTCCTCTTCCGGAACATTGTGCATACATACCGGGATTCTTAATATTGAGCAGAAGGTAATAAAGTCTACTCCGATATGGCCGTAGCTGATAGCGCCGTGGTTTGCGCCCCAGTTGTTCATCATATCGTAAGCTGTCTTGAATGCGCCCTCGCCTGTGCAGCGCGGTGCGAACCATGTGCAGGGCCATGTATAGTCTGTTCTCTTCCACAGAGTATCGGATACGTCATCCGGCAGGTTGATGGTCCAGCCCTCTGCAATCTGCAGAACCGGTCCAAGTCCCTTTACCAGGTTCAGGCGAATCATGGTAGCCGGCATCTCAGCTCTGGTCAGGAAACGGGAGGAGAATCCACCGCCACGGAAGTAGCCATTGTCAGCTGCGTTCCAGGTGGTTGCTTCCATAATCTTCTTCTGATCCTCTTCGGTTACATCCCACCACTGCTTCATGGTGCCGTTGCCGTTCTCATCCTTTACTTCGCCGCAGGCATCCAGACAGCATGCGCCGGAGTTAATCAGATGGATAAAGCCGTCAGACTCTTTTGCCTTACCTTCCAGATCATAACCGGTAACTCTCTTTACTGCGTCGCCGCTCCAGTAGGTACGAACGTCCGCGAACATCTGAGCGCGGCCAGTCAGAAGCTTCATGAACAGCATGCCCAGTCCGTTCAATACGTCGTTCTCGGTAGCCAGGATGTACGGCTCTCTTGCGCCTTCCCAGTCGAAGGAGGTGTTCAGCATCGCCTCTGCGAAGTCTCCGTTCGGGTAGAAGTCTGTCCACTGTCTCTGTCCCTGGAAACCAGCTGCCAGAGCATTGTGTCCGATAGCTTCCTCGGAGAACTTCGGATCCAGGTTATCGCAGCCGTTCATCAGCTCTTTGATGATAACTGCCATTTTTACAACAAACTCGAACTGCTCTTCCTTCTGCTCCTCAGTCATCTGAAGCTCAGGCGGGTTCTTGTCAAAGCCGATAGTACAGGTCTCCTTCGCCCATTTCAGAGCCTTCTCAAACTCTTCATGATCGTAGATACCCTCTGTCATACGACGGATAATTTCAACCTCGTCTACAGACTCCACACGCATTCCCAGATATTCCTCGATGAATTCCGGGCTGATGATGGATCCGCCGATACCCATGGTAACGGAACCAATCTGCAGGTAGGATTTTCCTCTCATGCTTGCTGCTGCTACTGCGGCGCGGCCGAAGCGGAGAAGCTTTGCCTTTACGTCCTCCGGGATAGTCTCATCGTCAGCATCCTGAACGTCATGTCCGTAGATACCGAATGCCGGAAGTCCCTTCTGTGCATGGGTAGCCAGTACGGAAGCCAGGTATACAGCGCCCGGTCTCTCGGTAGCGTTCAGTCCCCATACGCCCTTGATGGTCAACGGGTCGGTGTCCATGGTCTCGGAGCCGTAGCACCAGCAGGGAGTAACGGTCAGGGTGATGTCTACGCCTGCTTTACGGAACTTGTCTGCGCAGGCAGCTGCCTCGCCTACACGACCGATGGTGGTGTCTGCGATAACCACCTTTACCGGCTCACCGTTGGAATAACGGATATTCTCCTCAAACAGCTTTGCCGCTGCTTTTGCCATACCCATGGTCTGCTCTTCCAGGGATCCTCTTACATCAAGAGCTCCTCTTCTTCCGTCGATAGTCGGACGGATACCGATTACAGGATAATCGCCAATTAATCTAGATTTTGCCACTTTTTAAACCCTCCATTTTATAAAAATAGATTTTCACGTTTCTGATGATCACATTATATAACATTTTATAAAAAAATGCACGTAAATTTCTGTTATGATATGGACATTTTTAGTGCTAGTTGTTATACTTCTTCTATATAAAAGGAACGTCTTTTATCACTTTCGACGGAATT
>ENA-UOJJ01004364-UOJJ01004364.1-human-gut-metagenome-genome-assembly--contig:-CS66-NODE-4364-length-13365-cov-4.228400_pt1 | contig 13365 bp, 12 predicted proteins | sample MGYA00242343_ERZ723890 | MGnify/ENA metagenome assembly ERZ723890 | reverse complement strand
GCGCTTAAAAACAATTTTTGATTATTACTTTCAAAAGCATCTAATACATCTTTCTGTAAACGGTCCAAAACAAATCCTGTATCCGTACTATAATAATTTAAAATAGCCTTATCTTTAACTCCTGATAAATCATCATCAATAAAGTTTTCATTTTCAAATCCGTTCAATCTATTATATCCGAATGTTCGCATTTTGACGCAAGCATTATAAATTATATAGTCAATTCGCTTTTTATCTTCTTCTGAACATTGGTAATTGCTCTTATACTCAGACAAATAGCAAATCAAATTCTTCATTTGGATTATAGTATTCTCATCATACTCGCCTTTATTACTGAGCGACAAAAGTTGTTTTGCTAATAACTTTATATCTTTCATCTCTTTGTTCTTACTCCTAAAAACTCACTTCTAATTTTGCCTATGTTTTGAACAGGGAAAACTAACAAAAGCACTTCAATGTTCAGTCCAGCATCATTAGCGATATTAAAATCATCAAAGGAATCTTTAACTTTGGTCTTTATTATTTCTAACAATGTTTTTTCGCCCGAATAACTCTTTTCATCAGCAATAATAAGACACGGTACCCTTATTGTGATATTTTCTTCTTTGAAATAGGTAACTATTTTAGAATGTAATAGCGGTTTATCAGCAGAATGCTCTAAAATTAAGTCATTTAGATCATCAATTATCTTTAAAAGATTTTTTGATCGACAACTTACAGCCTTCATTATATCTGCCAATATCATCATTGCACTTGAAAAATAGTGTTCTAAGATACTTTTATTGATATCCTTTTTTATATCATCTAGACAATATTTCCAGCTTCCCGTTTTCACTTGCCCAACCCACATATATTTCTTATCATCTTCACAAGAAAACAGCAACCCATCATATCCTCTAACTTCATGTCCAGAACGTTTATCATCTGCGCCTTTTCTAGGGTATCTTTCCAAATACTTAACTCTTGAATATAGCATTTCCATATTGGGGAAAAAGCACTTCAGAAAACTATCAAGAGCTAATTCCCCAAATAACCCATCACATTCTTTTTCCGTTTTAGGTACACGCATCTCATATGCCGCCCTTGATGCTTTTCTGAGATCTTTAAATCTTCCTTTTATATAATCTTTTTCAATCTCTTCTTTTTCGAATGCATAAAAAATAATACTATCGAACAACAAATCAGCGAACTGTTTTTCAAAATCTGTTGTTATGCTTTGACGATAAGGATGAACATCAAAGTTCTCATTGTACGGAGTATATTTTACAACGAGCCCTTCCAATTCACTACCAATCATATTTTGAAAAATTTCATTTGCATTCATATTTGACCAACCTTCATAATACTGATTATGTTTGCATTTATATACTAATTAAATCAAAACGCCGTTGCTATGGTCTATATCATGCTGAATGATTTGTACCGTCCAGCCGGTGTAGGTCTTAATTCGGGTTTGTAGTTCCAAGGTTTGATACTTGACCTTTATAGATTTATAACGTTTGCATGGACGTGGGCCGCCGAGAAGAAAAAGACAACTTTCCTCGGCGTTATACGCACCATTCTTTTTAATGATTTCGGAATTGAGCATCACAGTGTATGTATGAGCTCGTCCACTCTCGTCGAGAAAAGCGATAATGCGTTTCTTGACGACGATCATATTAGCTGCCATACCAACACAGCTATCCTTGTGGGCAAGCAATGTATCAAGCAAATCCTTTACCACTTGCCAATCCTCTTTCAAAGCAACCTCCAACTTTCCTGCAAGGGATATCGGATCATGCATTAATTGTTTAACCATAATTATAAATCCTAAATACTTGTTGCGAGACTTTTTACATGAACCAAAACAACAGATTTAAGGCAAATAAACATATCCACCATTAGGACAATCAATACTTTTCCGGATATGAACAATATTCATACCTTCATTTTGTCTGATATTTCGAATCGCACGTGTCCAGTCTCTATTTCCTGTACAAATAATAGAAAGGAATGTTACGTCAAATTCTTTACCCGGATTGCGAGAAAACAACTTAATCAGTCTGTTACGGGCACCTTTTTCACGTAAAACCTCTGCAATCAGTTCAGTATCCAAATCTTGAAAATATGCTTTTTTACCTTCGTTACACGGCTCGCATAATGTCCATAAATTTGATTCGGAATTATCTCCACCGAATTCGACCGGAATTTTATGATCTACATGCAATTTAACACCGTCTGATGCTTTCGCTCCGCAACGCTGACAAATGCTGTTGTCACGCATCAAAATTCTATATCTTAACTTCGGAGATATAGTTGCCCTGACATTACCGGTTCCGGAAGGTTCCCCGGAATGAAGAATATATCCGTTTCTTGTAGTCTCCAAATCGTATCCTTCTTGACGTAATAAGCGCAAAGATCTGGCCCAGTCCGAAATCACTGCGATATCTCTCAGCGTCTCACGATCTACTTCTTCTCCTATATGTTCTAACAAGTAATCCAACATTCTTTTCTTTGCGCCTGCCATAATTACCTCCTACATCAACTCAAACAATTTTGCTGCTATGCTTTTTATAATCGGAACACATACTGTATTTCCGCATTGCTTATATGCGCTTTTCAGAGAAACTCCTTTGAATGTATATTTCTTGGGATATCCCTGAAAAGCCAGGCACTCCATCGGCGTCAGCATACGAATGCCGAAATCATCACGAATGATCGGTACTCGGTCGTGATATGTTCCCATGTTGGCTTTAAGTGTAGGACATATCTCCCATTTGCGTGTTGCGATACCGCTGTCATCGATTCTGTAAATTCCCGTCTTATCGACAATTTTTGCATTGAGCTCTTTAAAATATCGGCTTTCAGAGCCGTAATAATAAATATCATCGTGCTTTATACTTCGATCGATAACATCGTCAATTGTTGCTTCTAACGGAGTATATTGGGGGAATGAAAACTTATCGCAATCCTCAATATCACGGAAAGCAACAATGAAAATACGGGCACGATTTTGCGGGATGTTCACATCGGTTGCATTGATTACTTTGTATTTTACGGAATAACCAAATTGTGCAAGAGCGTTGTAAATAACCAAAAATGTTTTCCCGTTGTCATGTTCCATAAGATTTTTAACATTCTCCAGAAAAACCACTTTCGGTCGCTTAACATCAATAAAACGTGCAATTTCAAAAAACAAATTGCCGCGTGGATCATTGAAGCCGCGTCGATAGCCCATTACGGAAAACGGCTGGCACGGAAATCCCGCAACAAGTACGTCAATATCTGACAGTGCGCACGGATTGATATTTCGAACATCGTCCTCGATAAGAATAGTGCTCGGAAAGTTGTTTCGGTAGGTCTTGCATGCCGCAGCATCAAAATCGTTAGCCCACGCAATCTCAAATCCTGCTTGCTCAAACCCTAAATCTATACCGCCGATTCCAGAAAATAAACTTCCGACCTTGACCTTGTCCATTACTTAATGAACCTCACTTGCAAGTTCAGTTTAAGATAATATTTTCCGTTATCTTTATAGATAGAGCCAAATCCATGACGGCTTGTACTTCCCGTCTCAAATTTTGTATTGTTCAAAAGATAATTTTCAAACTCATTGCGGTTAAACAAATGGTAGCATAAAACTTCACCGTCTTCTCTGACAATTATGTATCCTCCCGTAGCATCGGCAGTGCCATCCCAGGTCTTGGATGGTAGCATACCAAGCGCACACTCCGTCAATAACTTTTTAAACTTATAGCTGTAGAACGGATGTCCGGCCGAAATGTTATAATTTAAGGGATTGGTTGCAGTTAAATGAGAAATTGCATCTTTTACTGTTGTGATCCCCAACGAGAAAAAAGCCTTAAGCATTTCAGCACAAATCTCCGGTAAGTTACCGTCAAGCAACAATAAATTGTTCTCAAACGTGCTATTTTCCATGCAAAAATATGAAATATCACATTTGTTTGCATTTAAAACGGCAAAACGATTCTTGAACAACTTAGAGCAAGAGTTGAAATCTTTCATTATTGAATCTGTCATCGGTCCTGTAACTTCATAAATAAAGTTAGTCGTTTTTCCTGCATTGATTAACGTGGAAGGACTTCCGAGTCTGGACTTAATGCTGAACCCTTGCACAATATCGATACCGGTGTTTATATCATGAACTTTGGTTCTGATATCGGATTTGTCCGTAGATTTTGCTTTTAGACTGTATACACGAATATTATTCAAAAAAGTCTCGGTTGCAATAACAGAGAAAGACGGAGACTTAGCAGCAATAATTTCACTATAGAGTTCATCGGCAGCTTTTTCAAAATCTCCAAAAGGCAAAGAAATCAGTACAATGTTTGTATCACTGTCTACAACAGAAACACGGCCCCTGTTACTGTCAACACGAAACTCCAGTTGCTGTCCGTTTTCGTTTCTGATTATATTGAGTATATTATAGAATGTTCCGTTGATTTTGTTTAAATCGGCATCTGCCGCAAAAAGCTTACCTGTGGCCAGCAGACGGAGGAAAACATATATTTCACTCCATTCACCTTTATTTCCTGTCAGTGGCATTATCAAGCACCTCCTTGATTTTCTCGGCAATCGCTTCTATTACATTAACGGTAACGCTGTTGCCGAATTGTTTATACAGGTGTACATCGGCAAGCGGAAGCTTGAAGGTATCGGGGAAGCCTTGCAATCTTGCCCATTCACGAGGAGTCATTTTGCGTATACCTTCTCTGTTTACTTCACCCTTGATGTGGGTAGTAGGTGTTAAATTTGTTTGGCGGTTATCGACTATCAGATTTCTTTCTCTGCCCATTCCTCCGCACACAATAGCACCTGCGATATCTTCCATCCCTCTCACTTCATATCCGAAGCCGTTTCCTTTGGCTTCATGTCTGGCTTTATGTCGGCGAAGCGTCTCCAAGTATACATCGCTGAGATAGTATCTTGCGGGAACAGGATTTTCTTCGATAATATCTTTGATTCTTTTGGTATCATCGTTTCCTTGGGGGAACTCGAATTTTTCAGGTGCAATATCATTTCTAAATGCCACAATATAGATTCTTTCTCTGTTTTGAGGCACACCGAAATTTTTACTGTTAAGTGTTGTATCGTTATTCGTAAACACCGTATATCCGAGGTCGGTGAAAGTTTTTTTGATGATTTGCAGAGTTCTTCCTCTGTCATGGATCACAAGTCCTTTTACATTCTCGCAGAATATTACACTCGGATGATGATGTTCACAAATTCTTGCCACATCCAAGAATAGAGTTCCTCTACATAAACCTTTATAATTGTCGTCAAAGCCTTGTCTTTTTCCCGCCAAGCTGAATGCCTGACATGGAAATCCTGCTAAGCATATATCAAATTCGGGAACATCGCTTTCATCTATCTTCGTTATATCGCCGGCTATTTCAAAATCATCTTCAAAGTTTGCTCTGTATGTCTTTTGAGCATATTCATCCCATTCGCTGACAAATACTGTTTCTATCTGATTTTTAAAAGCTCTTTCGAATCCTAAACGAATTCCACCAATACCCGCAAACAGGTCGATCGATCTGAATACTTTCATTTTAGCTGTTACCGCCCTTTCGATTATATCAGCACATTCTTTAGTTTTCTTTTTGATATCATTACCCCAGAAGCGTAACACAGTCCAGCCTTCATTTTCAAGTGTTTGAGTCACTTCGATATCTCTTTGCATATTGCGTTCGATCTTAGGTATCCAAAATTCTCGACGAGATTGAATTTCGTTCTTTTTGTTTTCCCAATCATAACCGTGCCAGAATTCGCTGTCGCAGAAAACTGCGACTTTTTTACCTACAAACACGATATCGGGTTTGCCTATGATTTTCTTGTAATTTTTCCTATAGCGCAATCCGCGAGACCATAATTCTTTGCGAAGCAACCGTTCTATTTCGGAATCCTTATTCTTCACAGCTTTCATGTTTTTGCGCCGCTGTTCGGGGGTATGATTATCCATGATGTGCTACTCCTTTTTTGCAACCACAATTATATCCAACCGTTTCAAAAAGTCCAGAGAAAACCTCAGATTTTTGCGAAATAATCTTCATCAATTTCGTAGTCTTTAATCTCATGAACTCCGATACCGAATTCGGCAAGTTTAGTGATGAATTCTTCGCCATCAATCAAATCTATTTGTTGCTTTCCGGGAGCTGCAGCTTCCTCTATAGCTGCTTTAGAAAAAGATCCTGTCGATATAAATACGCCTTTTTCAATATTGGTAGTTAGTGATCCACGAAAATCTCGTATATCACCGGCACCGACCACTCCGTGATAACGCTTGCATTGAAAAGCTATATTAAAGCTGAAAATACCATTGATTTTCAATTTGCCGGTACCGTCAATTCCGCCGTCGCCCGACTTTTTCGTAACTTCAACCTGTGTAAACCCACATTCGCGAAGTAACCTTTGAGTCAATCGTTCAAATCCATACGGATCCATATTTTGAATTACATCTTGCAGTTTCCTTCTCCAAGATCTTACTTCTTCAGGAATCTCTACACCTGCGTTTTCCATTTGCACCTCTGCAGGCACATTTTTAGTTTGAGACGGCTTTTTGCAATTCTTCTCTATGTAGTCTCCATCGACAGTTTCCACGGATGCAAAAGCAGCAGTAATAGCCCAAACACTTCTTGCACTGTTTTCTATCGCACCATGATTCTTCAAAAGTGTTCTTGCCCACGCACACCTATAATTCACTTCGGACATACTACTGCTGTTAAGATGCGGAACATCCAAAACGTCATCCGGAAGATTCATTAACTGCGCGACCTTATCGTTGATTTCTGTATTCTTTCCGGATCCCCCGAGTTCCTTCAATGCAATAAAAGTATTTTCAATCAACTGAGCATAGGTCGGTATAACAATATTGTTTTTCATATTCAAACTCCTATCACTTTTCATTTACTATCTCAACAATATCGTCCATCTTGCAATCCAGTGCCGTACAGATCTTTACGAGGACATCACTGGAGACTACTGCGCCGTCTTTACCCATCTTAGTGATTGTTGCGATGCTGATGCCGGCTTTTTTGGCGAGTTCCTTCTTTTTCATATCACGGTCAATCAAAAGCTTGAACAATTTTTTATAGCTTGCGGCCATTTTATTACACCTCGAAAGTAGTTATAGTCAGTGCATTGTATCACTAATCTACATTATACCACACTGTGTGCCAAATATCAACAATTTACAGCAGAGAAACACTGTGATTTCAGCATTTGTCGACTTTTCGTTGCAAATTTACCATTCTATGCCTTATTCTTTCGTAATCCCTTTTCTTTGTCTACTGCGGTGCAAATTTTGACTTGAACAAACTGCTGTTCAGAGTTATAATAACCATATAAAAAGCGATCGCCTCTCGCGTGAGAGCGAGAGGCGTGTAGTGTGTATTATTCTGCAAAAAAATCTTGCTGACCACATAACAGACCACCTACCGTTTCGGAGCACTCGGGAACAGTGGAGATAAGAGTGCCGAAGAGCGCGGTTTTCCAGGCGGAAAGGGGCGGAAAAAGCTATTTTTATCGGAAATTGCCTTCATAGGTCCGTTTGGGAGCAGGATGCCGCAGGTTCGAGTCATGTCACCTCGACCATAGCCCTTATAAACCGCATCGTTATGCGGTTTATTTTTTTACTACACGAAAATTACACGAATTATTTCAGAAAAATTTTATCGAGTACACTTATAGCACGTTCTTCTTCGTGTGGATACAAGTGAGAATAAGTGTTCCAAGTCATTTCGACATTGCTGTGTCCTAATCGCCTTGCTATTTCTTGTATGTTGATACCCTCGCTTGCAAGAAGGGAATAGTCGGTGAATTCCCTTGAAGTATATTGAGATCCTCCGTCGCTGTGCAGAATAATGCCGTTTTTCAGTACCCATGGATGCTGACTTATTGCCTTGGAAAGAGTCTGGATTCCAAGCTTGGCTGTTATATTTTTTCCACTTACGCTCGCAATAACGCAGCCAAATATTTTCTTTTTTTCACCAACAAATATATATATTTCAAAAAATTCGTCATCCGCAGTATCTGAGAACACTCCATAAAATTTATTATTTAATTCATCGTCTTGATATAAATTGTCGGTTTCAATCTCATTCATTAATAAGCAATATGCATTTTTACTGTCATATTTTATTTCATGGCTTTCACTGACCGAAAATTTTTCTTTAAGCAGTGATATAGGTCTTTCAGACATATCGTTGCTGATGGAATATCTGTTATTCATTGCAAAATATACATTTGAGGTTATTGAATTTTTCGGTAAGTTACTTCTGTTTTTGAGTGAATTTTTCTGCTTAAAATACATTTCTTGCCATGGCAGTATAAATATCGGTTTTACGGATAGCTCTTATTGCTGTGAAAACAGCAAGCAGATTGACAACCGATATAATCGTAATTACCGCAAAGGGATAAATAAGTAAATCAATGTACGGCAAATACGGAATTGTGGACTGTGGCGAAAAAACAACAAATACTATAACAAGTATTGCAGATAAAGAAAAACCGATGATATATCCGGGTATCGTTTTCTTAAGGGCGTCGACAGAGAGCGTCCTGAACAATATACCATTATTTGCACCGATAGCTCTTGCAACGGAAATCTGGCGTATTTTGGATTTTATATCCGTGTTAAGACAGATAAATGCAAACATTGCGGATAGCACAAGATAGATGACAGACGAAATCATAAACGGCATTCTGGTCTTGCTTACTGCATCATCTGCATTATACTTCTGAATTGCAAAATTGCTTATCTGCAATTTTTTCTCATTTGCGAGAGCGGTTAGAATGCCGCCTAGTTTTCTTTCTTCGCTTTCGCTGAGCTTATTATTGTTGTTCAGGGCAATATAGCTGTATCTGAACTTATCGCTGATACTGTGAAGATATTTATCCGACATAAGAAGATAAGAACCGTTTGTAAACATGGTCGGGATGCCAAAACTGTTTTCATCGGCAACGGTAGCTCTGTCGGTTACTTTTATATGCTTTGTGATTATTTCCGGAATATAACCGCTGTCCACATCATTCGATATTATTTCATCGGGTATGATCATGAAGCTAAGATCAAATTCTTCTCCGTTTTTTATTTCACTGTTTACCGAAACAATGCGTTCTCCGTTGTCGTACTCAGATTGTGTAGTATCAAGCGATGGGAAATTTTCTTTGAGAGTGCTGTAGTCCATTGAACCTACACCACAACCGTAAACCTTATCAAAATTGCCGACATCGGTTTTAGCAATTGCCTTTCTGAGTTCATCGGTTACATTCATATCTTCAAAACCGGCATCGGAAGGGACTGCGTTTTTATTGTTTGTGAATATGTAAGCGTTGATATTTGTCGTCATTCCTTTTGCCATAACGGTGAGATTATACTGAGAAGCCAGCTTTTCAGTTTCACGTTCAGTAAAGCCATTATATGACGGATAACTGTATGAGAAGTAATCCCGGTTCATATAACCGCCGCCGATAAAATAGACATAATCGTAATTCCGGTTGTTCATGTCAGTGTTTTCAATGTAACCTATAGTATGCTGATCAGCCAGAAACGAACCGCCCGTTACAAGAAGCATAAGCGAAGCCAGCACTATGCTGTATGCCGCTTTAGACGTAACGGCATTTTTAGAAACCGTCCTGCTCCATAAAGAAAAGAACGAAACTTTTTCTATATTGCCTATTTTGATTGCTTTTATCTTGTTTTTGCTGCTTTTGAACAGAATGTGGTAAGCGAAAAATATCATTACCGAAACAAATGCAGACAGGGATAATATTGCAAACAGATTTCCCGACAGATTAAATCTGAAAAGAGAGTTTTTAACCGTTATCATGTTGATAAGTTCTGTCACCGCAAATACCAATCCGACTGAAACAACAGATGCAATAACCGAAATAAACAGTCCCTGCCACAAAAGCACACGTTTTACAAGAACGCCTGTTGCTCCGATATTTCTGAGAATTTCGTTGTTGCCTTTTTCAGAGTTAATAAGAAGCGACACGCAGATATACACACCGAAGAAGATTCCTACTATAATTGCTACGGCAGATATATATGAAAAAACCGTATCGGCATTTGAGCTATAGTAAGAGTTATAAAATCTGACGCTTTGTTCGTCGTTGACAGAAAAACCATCGCTTAAAAAAAACGGAATATTATAGTTTTCGTCAAGTTCCGCATAGTAATTGCAAACAGCGTTCGATACTATGTTTTTTTGCAGATAATCATTTTGTTTTCCGCATAGGATACGAGGAAAAGCTCTTGCAAATCCGCTGTTGTCACCGGCAACAAGTTGATGTTCTCCGTTTGTGAACAGGCTGTAATAATCGTTGACAGTACCTGTTATCACAAATTTGCGCTGTCCCGGGCTTTCGGAAGTCATATCAAGAGTGACTGTATCGCCGATATTTACGTTCAATATTTCAAGCATACTGTCAGTAACGGCAATTTCATTTTTATTTTCGGGTAGCTTTCCGGTTATAAGTTTCACGCTGAGAGAATCACGAGCAATCTCATCTGCATATCCTATGCAGTATTCATGGTTCTGTAAATTTGTATATCCTGTTATGCCAATTAAACCGCAATACCGCTCGGCAAGGGAAGAGTAGTCTACATCTTCTCCTGTGTTGAAAAACAGTCTGCTGTAATTGCTTTTTGAGCTGTTTGCCTGTAAAAATCCTCCGAAATTTGAAATGCTACTGTTTATCGGAATCATAACCGCCGATGAAATCAGTATAGAGCAACAAAAGCAAATCAGAAGAAATTTTGGCAAATGACGGCGTATATAATTAAAAGCTATATATAATGATGCCATTCAGTCCTCCGATATTTCGCCATCGCTGATAGTTATTATACGTCCCATTCTGTCTGCGACAGATTTATCATGGGTAACCAGTATAAGTGTACATCCGTTGTCTGCGCAAAGCTGAGTGAGCAGATCAAGTACATCTTCGCTCGATTTTTTGTCGAGATTACCTGTAGGCTCATCGCAAAGCAATATAGACGGCTTTGTAATAAGTGCTCTGGCTATCGCCACTCTTTGCTGTTGTCCACCTGAAAGCTCGGATGGCAGATGCGATAACCTGTCGGAAATTGAAAGCTTATTGCAAATATCCGACAAATATTTCTTATCAATTTTCTTATGTGCCAGCTTCAATGGCAGAATAATATTCTGATACGCTGTCATTTCGGGAATGAGGTTGTATGCCTGAAAAACAAAGCCGATGTTTTCAAGTCTGAACTTAGCCAGTTCCTTTTCACTCATTGAAGTGATATTCTTGCCGTTTATTACGATTTCTCCGTTGGAGGCTATTGTGATACCGCCTACCAATGTCAAGAATGTACTTTTTCCTGAGCCTGAAGCGCCTGTTACAGCCACAGATTCTCCGGTATGTATTTCTATGTTGCAATTTTTGAGTGCCCGTACGGCGTTGTCGCCTACTCCGTAATTTTTACAGAGATTATTCGTTGTGATTATATTAGTGTTTGTCATATTGCTCCTTTCAAAATAAAAAGAAATTGTTAAAAATAATCCCTTTACAGCATAATTATACAAAATACCCGATGATAATCAATGGCTTTTCCCCAAACTGTATGTTTTTCTTCCTGAAATGCAAAAATTGCAACAAAAATCCCCGAAATTGTGCTTTTCGGGGATAAAATAAGATATTCACTTTAAAAGAGTCAATTTATAAATCTGATAATTTCAACCAGACATCCGCTATAAATTGTCCGTTTCTTTCATAGAAAGATGTCATGCCGTCATATTTTTCGGCAAGCATTTTTATACTTGCCACACCAAAACCGTGAGCTGTTTTGTCTTTCTTTGTGGTTATGAGCATTGGGTTGCTTTCGAGGACGGATTTTTCAATCAGATTTGCAACTCTGATACAATAATAATTGCACTGTACGGACAGCTCGAGCAATATTTCTTCACCGTGTGATCTGGCACTCGCTTCTATCGCATTTGTGATGAGATTGGTAAGAATAACGCTTATATCAGCCGCTGAAAAGCGACTTATATCCGATGACATCACATTCGTCCTGAGCGTTATGCCGGAAGCGGAGCATTTGCTGTTCAAAAAAACAAGTATGGCGTTGAGCATTTCATTATCGGTGTGTACGGGTATATTTATGTCCGCCTGAGAAATGCCCGCATTTTCAAGGAAAGATAAAGCCTGCTCGCTCTTACCGCTTCTGATAAGTTCGCTGACCGTGCCTAACTGACCTTTGATGTCGTGGCGTATCTTGCGTAGTTCATCATACATTCTGCGCATTTCATCAAGATTGTTAGCCTGCTCATTTATCTGAACGAGTAGCATGGATTTTTTGATGTTTTCTTTATGCTCGCGAGAAATTCTTGCCAGCATATAGAATGATATTATGTTTATTATAATAAGTCCCGCCACTGTCAGTGTGAAAAAGAGTATCTTATTTGCGCTTCCTAATTTAATTCCAAGTTCAATTTTGTAAATACATATACCACTGAGCAGTGTAGCGGCAAAAACAGCACTGAATGCAATCCATTCGTTGCTATGCAGTTCGGTTTTGTTCTTACGGGTGAGAAGCAGTATCAATCCGAGTAAACCGAACAGAACGACTTTTGATATAATAAGAATTACAATGCGCTGAGAACTGCTGCTGTCGCCGACAGCTTCCGCCGGGGATTGCGACATAAAATTTCCCGACAGGGTGTAAATACTTATTGCAACTAGCATGAGTGTAGTTTCTGCTATTACCGGGAACAGAATATGACAAAGAAGTGTACCGTGCAGAAACAAGCGGCAATATAGTATAAGCAAAATTATAAATCCTGGTGTGCACAGAAGAAACTTATCAGGCAGTATGTTTGAAAGAAATGATGTGAATGCTGTTGTAATTACGACTGTGGCAACAAATGCCGAATATTTCTTTATGCCTGTATATTTTGCACCGAAAAAAGATGTAAGGAACCACAGGATAATAACATTTTCGCAGATTGTTGCAATAATTTCTGTAACGGTTGAAAGTAGTCCCATACTAATCCCTCGCAAATTTTATCATAGCCTGCTTGATTTCTTCGGTTTTTGTTCTGCTGACAGGGAGCGAGCTGTTATCGGTAAGGATAATATTATTGCGTTCTACCGAAAAAATGAAGCGTGTATTTACAATGAATGATTTATGTACGCGGATAAATCCATAAGCCGATAAGGCTTTTTCTGTTTTCGATAATGATCTGGTCGTTCGGATATCGTTATCTGTTGTATGTATAACGACCTCGTGCCCGTATGCTTCGATATACTTTATTTTGTTATACGGCAGAGAAATCAGTTTACCCTGAAAGGTAAAAGTGTAGCATTGCCCTGATTTGGAAAGATAATTATCAAGGC
>ENA-UOJJ01004356-UOJJ01004356.1-human-gut-metagenome-genome-assembly--contig:-CS66-NODE-4356-length-13386-cov-4.477909_pt1 | contig 13386 bp, 10 predicted proteins | sample MGYA00242343_ERZ723890 | MGnify/ENA metagenome assembly ERZ723890 | reverse complement strand
GCCACAACTGCTGGACCTCGATCGTGGGCGGCGCCACGACCATCGGATTCGGCGGTTCGGTGGGTCCCGAGGCCCCGATCGTCCTGACGGGAGCCGCCATCGGCTCGAACATCGGCAGGCTGGCCCGGCTGAACTACCGCAACACCACCCTGCTGCTCTGCTGCGGCGCGGGTGCGGCGCTGGCCTCGATCTTCAAGGCCCCCATCACGGGCGTAGTCTTCGTGCTCGAGATCCTGATGCTCGACATCACGGCCAGCTCGGTCATTCCGCTGCTGATCGCCTCGATCACCGCCACCACAATGGCCTTCATGCTGCGGGGCTTCGACCCCATTCTGGCCGTGACACTGACCCCGGCCGACCACTTCGAGCTCTACCAGATTCCGCTTTTCATCCTACTGGGCGTGCTGTGCGGCGTGATGTCCTACTACTTCACCTCGATCAACTCCCGCATCGGCGCGCTCTTCAAGCGAATCGACCGCCAATACAAGAAGTGGATCCTGGGCGGCGCCGTGCTGGGCATCCTGATCTTCATCTTCCCGCCGCTCTACGGCGAGGGCTACGAGGGGATCACGGCCCTCATGCACGGTCAGACCGAGTCGCTCTTCGACAACTCGCTCTTCTACCGCTTCCGCACGATCGACTGGGTGGCTATCCTCTTCGTCATCGCCACCATGTTCTTCAAGGTGGTGGCCATGGCCTCGACCAATGCGGCCGGAGGCGTGGGCGGAACCTTCGCCCCCTCGCTCTTCGTGGGGGCCTTCCTGGGGGCCATCGTGGTCCTGATCTACAACGCCACCTTCGTCCGATGGCTGGGCTGGGAGAGCATCTCGCTGGTGTCGTTCACGCTGGTGGGCATGGCCGGCGTCATGTCGGGGGTGATGAACGCCCCGCTCACCTCGATCTTCCTGATCGCCGAGCTGTCGAACGGCTACGAGCTCTTCATCCCGCTGATGATTACGGCCTGCATCTCGTTCGCCGTCGACTACTACTTCAACCCCGACTCGATCTACACGAAGCAGCTGCGCGAGAAGGGCGAGCTCCTGACCCACGACAAGGACCAGTCGGTCTTCGTCTTCCTGAAGCTGGACGACCTGATGGAGACCGACTTCCTGCGCATCAAGGAGCGTCACACGCTGGGCGACATCGTCCACATCATCGCCACGGCGCGCCGCAACATCTTCCCCGTGATCGACAACTTCGGCCGGCTGCTGGGCGTCGTGCAGCTGGACGACCTGCGCGAGGACATGTTCAAGCCCGAGAAGTACGGCACGCCGATCATGCACTACATGATCCAACCGCCCGATAAGATCCTGCTTCACGAGCAGATCCAGAGCGTCCTGCCCCGTTTCGAGGAGAACCACACCTGGATGCTCCCCGTGGTGGACAAGGAGAACCGCTATCAGGGCTTCATCTCGAAATCCCGCATTCTGAACGCCTACCGCGAGCAGTTGGTCAAGATCTCGCAGTAACCCCCTTCCATAAAAAAACGTCCCCGCCTGCGTTGCAGACGGGGACGTATAATGTAGGGCTACTCCTCGTAAACTTTCCAGCCGGTGATGTAGAAGCCGTTCGAGATGGGGCCGGTGTAGTTGCGCAGGTAGAGCTCCCGCCAGACGACCTGCATCTGTTCGCGCGACAGCCCGTGGTACCGGGACCAGCGCTTGTGCAGCCAGGTCGGACGCGCATATCAGGGGTCGCGGACCGCCGAGATGATCGGCCGGTAGATCTGACGCCCTCTCACGGGAATGCGGGCGGAGAAGAGCTGCACCCCGTCGCACCAGAGCTCCAGACGACTTCCCCGCCGGAAGGGGCCCCGCAGCCGATCCAGCGACTGCCCCAGCGAATCGGCATCGACGCTTCCGGTGCGGAACGCGATCTGTCGGGAGCAGCCGGCGGGCGACTCGCCGTCGCGCATCAGGTGCCCCTGCGGGTCCAGAATCCGCACATCGAGCGTAACGGGCAGATCCGAGATCAGGGAGCGGTAGCGGATCTTCGAGGAGAGGAACCGCACCCGGTCGCCCTCGATTTCGCTGTCGTAATCGTCGAGCAGCCGGCCCCGGCGGTTCTCATTAGCGAACCGCACCTCCTCGATGAAGAGGGGCGGAACCGTCGTCACGCGAAGACCCTCCCCGGCATCCGGAACGAACCGGAGCACCCGATCGTCCCGCATCACCTCGATCGAACGAATCCCCTCGGTCAGGCTCTTCTCGAGCCGCACCGACACCGCTCCGGAGCGGGCGGCGTAAGTCTCGCGCCAGCACCCCTCTCCCAGCCGCTCCGTCTGCGCGATTCCCCGCAGGGGAGCCGGGCCTGCCGGGGATGGAAAGCGATGATCCGGGGATTTTCGGAGAAGATCTCCAAAGCGGTATCCTCCGCCGCCGGGCTGTCGCCGGACAGCCGATAGACCGTACCGCCATACACCGGGGACAAAAGTCCCAGCGCTGCGAACAGCAGCCATGCGATCTTTTTCATATCAGCAGCCTTTGTGGGTCATGATGTTCAGGATCAGGCTGTCGGTCTCGTTCATGCCGTCGCGGCCGATCCGGGTGAGGTTGTGGATCGAGCGGTCCACATCGTCGTCGATGATTCCCTCCACCGAGCTCACGCACCGGTGATCCATCGCCAGCATGGCCGACAGCACGGCCGTCGACACGCCGCTGGCCAGTTTCAGGGCGCAACTGGGCTTCGCACCGTCGCAGATCATGCCCGTCAGGTTGGCGATCATGTTCTTCACGGCGAAGGCCACCTCCTCGTAGCCGCCGCCCATCAGCCAGGTCATGCCGCAGCTCGAACCGGTGGCCGCCACGACGCACCCGCACAGGGCCGAGAGACGTCCGAGGCTCTGTTTGATGTAGATCACCGTGAGGTGGCTCAGGATCAGGGCCCGGATGGTCTGCTCCTCCGTCGCGCCGCACTCCTCGGCATAGACCACCACGGGTAGCGTGGCCGTGATGCCCTGATTGCCGCTGCCGGAGTTGCTCATCACCGGAATCATCGCGCCGGCCATGCGGGCGTCGCAGGCCGCAGCCGTATAGGAGAGGATGCGCGAATAGGGGGCGTCGCCCAGCATACGGCGCTCCTTTTCGGCGCACAGGGTCTTGCCCAGGCAGTGACCGTAGTCGCCCCGAAAGGCGTACTCGGCGGCCGCCTTGTTCAACCGTTTCGCCTCCAGAATAAACCGGATCTCGTCGATCGGAGCCGTGAGGGCGAAGTCGTAGATGCGGCGCAAGGTCAGGGGCACCTCCTCTTCGTCCGTCTCCTCCGCACCGCTGCACCGGCAATCCGTCAGCACCGCTCCGTTCCGCTCCTCATAAACGAAGTCGGTGTGTCCGCCGGCGATGACGGCCCGGGCGGAGTTCTCCCCCGCCGTCATCTCCACCTCGATATAGAGTTTCTCGGAGATATTCTCTTTCAGGCGGATCTCGATCCGCTCCTCGGCGATGAACCGCTTGCCGCGCTCCACCGATTCGGGGGTCGCGTCGCGCAGCACCTCCAGCTTATATTCCGACTTTCCGACCAGCGCGCCCAACGCCACGGCGATCGGCAGGCCGATCATGCCGCCCGTGCCGGGGATTCCCACCCCCATGGCGTTCTTGAGGATATTGGCACTCAGCAGCACCCGGATTCGCTGCGGCTCCTCGCCCAGCAGTTCGCGGGTGCGGGCCGTGCAGAGCGCTACGGCAATGGGTTCGGTGCAGCCGATGGCCGGCACCACTTCGCGGTGAATCAGATCGATGATCGTTCGGCGTTCGTTTGCGGAGAGCATGATTGTCTGTCGTTTGAATAGGTTTTAACAAAGATAGCGATTATTTTCCGTTTCGCAAAAAAGCGGGGAAAGAGTTTTCAGGCTCTCTCCCCGCAGATTTCGGGACAAAAAAGACGCTTACTCCTCCAGCCCCATGCGGTCGATCAGGGCGCGGGTCTCGGGCTCGTGGCCGCGGAACTTCACGTAAAGGACCATCGGATCGTCGGTCGAACCCTTCGAGAGGATGTTCTCGCGGAACGACGTGGCCACCTCGCGGTTGAAGATTCCCTTCTCCTTGAAGAGCGAGAAGGCGTCGGCATCCAGCACCTCGGCCCACTTGTAGCCGTAGTATCCCGAGGCGTAGCCGCCCGCGAAGATGTGGCTGAACGAGGGGCTCATCGCCGTGCCCTCCACCTCGGGCAGCACCTGCGCCGGACGGACGGCCTGCTTCTCGAAGGCGATCGGGTCGCCCTCGAACGGTTCGGTCAGGCCGTGCCAGGCCATGTCGAGCATGGCGAAGGAGACCTGACGCACGTTCTGGTAGGCCGCCTGGAAGTTTCCGGCGTCGACGATGCGGTCGATCAGCTCCGAAGGCATCTTCTCGCCGGTCTTGTAGTGCACGGCCCAGAGATCGAGATACTCCTTCTCGGTGGCCCAGTTCTCCATGATCTGCGAAGGCAGCTCCACGAAGTCGTGGCGGACATTCGTACCGGTCTGCGAGCCGTAGACACCCTCGGCCAACATACCGTGCAGCGAGTGTCCGAACTCGTGGAGGAAGGTCTCCACCTCGTCGAAGGTCAGCAGCGACGGGGTCTCCTCGGTAGGCTTGGTGAAGTTCATCACCAGCGACACGAGCGGACGGGTCTCCACGCCGTCGACGGTCTTCGTGCCCCGATACTCGGTCATCCAGGCGCCCGCACGCTTCGAGGCGCGGGGGAAGAAGTCGAGGTAGAGCACCGCCATCATGCGGTCCTTCTCGTCGGTCACCTCGTAGGCCGTCACGTCGGGATGGTAGACCGGAATGGCCGAATTGGGGGTGAAGTTCAGGCCGTAGAGCTTGTTGGCCAGCAGGAACACGCCCTTCTTGACATTCTCCAGCTCGAAATAGGGCTTCACCATCTCGTCCGTCAGCGAGTAGGTCGCATTCTTGTACTGCTCGGAGTAGTAGGACATGTCCCAGGGCATCAGCTCGCCCTCGAAGCCCTTCGAGGCGGCGAACTCGCGGATGGTCTGCACGTCGCGGTCGGCGTAGCGCTTCGTGGCGTCGAGCAGCTCCTGCAGGAAGGCATTCACCGTCGCGGGATTCTTGGCCATGCGCTCCTCCAGCACATACTCCGAATAGGTCTTATAACCCAGCAGGTTGGCCACCTTCAGCCGCAGGTCGACGATCCGCTGCACCACGGGCAGGTTGTCCCACTCGCCGCCCAGGGCGATCTGCGAACGGGCCGTCCAGAGCTTCTCCTTCAGCTCCCGGTTCGTGGAGTAGGTCATGAAGGGGAGGTAGCTGGGGTATTGCAGCGTCACGGTCCAGCCCTTCTCGCCGCGGGCCTTCGCCTCGGCGGCCATCCCCTCCTTCACGAAGGCGGGCAGCTCGGCCACCTGCGCAGGATCGGTGATGTTCATCGAGAAGGCGTTGGTCGACGCCAGCACGTTCTGGCCGAATTGCAGCGTGGACTGCGAAAGTTCGGTCGTGTACTGCCGATAGAGCTCCTTGTCGGCATCCGAAAGGGCGGCACCGCCCCGCACGAAGCTCTTGTAGGTATCCTCCAGCAGGATCTTGTCCTCCTTCGTGAGGCCCCATCCGGGGTGCTCGTAGACGGCCTTCACCCGCTCGAAGAGCACGGGGTTCAGCCGGGTGTCGTTCGACAGCTCGACCAGCTTGGGCTGCACGCGGCGGGCGATCTCCTGCAGCTCATCCGAGGTCTCGGCGGAGAGCAGGTTGAAGAATACGCCGCTGATGCGGTCCAACAGGGCACCCTGACGCTCCAGCGCCACGATCGTATTGTAGAAGGTCGGCTTGGCCGGGTTATCGACGATGGCCGCCAGTTCGGCGCGCGACACGGCGATCGCGGCATCGAAGGCCGGTTCGTAGTCGCCGACCGCGATCCGGTCGAAGGGAGGGGTGGCATAGGGGTCGGTCCACTCGCCGAGGAGCGGATTCGAGGTATCGATCTCGGGGAGATCGGCCACAGGCATCGTGCGGTCGACGCAGCCGGCCGCAGAGAGAATAGTCGCCATAAACAAAAGTACTTTTTTCATAAATAGGGTATTACGGGGTTTCTTCATCTAAAAATCGTCAGGATCGGGCATCTCGACCTCCTCCGTCTCTTCGGGTTCGGGCTCCTCCCACAGGCCGCGGCTGCGGAGCATGGGGATCTTCGAGGGCTCCTCGCCGCGGAAGTTGCGGTAGAGGGTCATGCCGTCGGCCTCGCCGCCCCGCTCCAGCACCTCGCGGCGGAAGCGGTCGGCAATGGTCCGGTCGAAGAGGTCGCGGCTCTGACGGAAGTAGTCGAAGGCGTCCTGATCGAGCAGCTCGGCCCAGAGGTAGAAGTAGTAGCCGGCCGAGTAGCCGCCGTCGAAGATGTGGCGGAAATAGGTGTAGTGGTAGCGCGGCTCGACCTGCGGGATCAGCCCGCGCCGTTCGGTCAGCGCCCGGCGCTCGAAGGCGTTCACGTCGAGCCCGTCGGCCGACCGGAGCGAGTGGATGTCCAGATCGGAGAGGGCCGCCGCCACCAACTCGGTGGTTGCGAAGCCCTGGTTGAAGAGGGTGCTGCGGCGGAGCTTGCGCACCAGATCGGCCGGAATGGGGTCGTTGGTGCGGTAGTGGGTGGCGTACTGCTCCAGCATCTCGGGTTCGAAGGCCCAGTTCTCCATGATCTGCGAGGGGAGCTCCACGAAGTCGCCCTCGACGTCAGAGAGCGAGCGGTACTTCACGTCGTGGAAAAGGAAGTGGAGCGCGTGTCCGAACTCGTGAAACAGGGTCTCCACGTTATCCGCCGTCAGCAGCGAGGGGGTCGAGCCCGCAGGCCGCGGGCAGTTGCAGACGATGCCCACCACCGGAGCGACCCGCTTGCCGTCGCGGTAGCTCTGCGCCCGGAAGTAGCCGCACCAGGCGCCGCTCCCCTTGCCCGCGCGGGGGAAGAGGTCGAAATAGAGCACGCCCAGGTGGGACGAGTCGGCGTCGAGCACCTCGAAGGCCGAACACTCCTCGTTGTAGAGGGGCACGTTGATCGGCCGGAAGGTAATGCCGTAGAGGCGGTTGGCGAGGAAGAAGATGCCGCTGCGCACGTTCTCCAGCGAGAAGTAGGGACGCAGCATCTCCTCATCGAGCGCATAGTTCTTCTTGCGGAGCTTCTCGGCGTAGTACCACCAGTCCCACGACTCGAAGGTCGCGCCGGGGATGTCGGCCTCCAGCAGGGGCTGCATCTCCGCCAGCTCCTGTTCGGCCCGCTTCAGCGCCGGGGTCCAGATCTCTTCGAGCAATTCGTAAGCCGCCGCGGGCTTGCCGGCCATCTGTTCGGCCAGCACGTAGTCGGCGTAGGAGTCGAAGCCCAGCAGGCGGGCCTTCTCGCTCCGCAGACGGATGAAGTCGGCGATCAGCCGCTTGTTATCCAGCTCGTCGTCGTGGTTGCCGCGCTGGAGATAGGCCTTGTAGATCTGCTCGCGCAGGTCGCGGCGCGAGGAGTAGGTCAACAGCGGAATCATGCTGGGCTGCGAGAGCGTGAAGAGGTATTTCCCCTCCTCGCCGATCTCTTTGGCAGCCTGCTGCGCCGTCTCCCGCACCCCGGCCGGGATGCCGTCCAGCTCGTCGGAGTCGAGCAGCAGCCGGTAGCGGTCGTTCTCGGCCAGCAGGTGACGGCCGAACTCCACCGAAGCCAGCGAAAGGGCCTCGTTGATCTCCTGCAGGCGGGCCTTGTCCGCCTCGTTGAGAAGCGCGCCCGAACGGACGAACTCCGTGTAGATCTTCTCCACCAGCCGCAGCTGCCGGGGATCGAGCGAGAGGCTCAGCCGCTGGTCGTAGACCGACTTCACCTTCTCGAAGAGCTTCCCGTTCATCCCGATCCGGTCGGAGTGGGCGGCCAGGCGGGGCATCACGTTCTCCTGCACGGCCATCAGTTCATCGGTCATGTCGGCCGACGAGACCATCTCGAAGATCAGGGCGACCTCCTCCAACATGCGGCCCGCGTCGTCGTAGGCCTCGATCACGTTTTTGAAATCGGGTGCGTCGTTGTTCGTTACGATCGCATCGATCTCGGCGTCGTGAATCGCCATGGCCCGCTCGAAGGCGGGCAGATAGTGTTCCGGACGGATCCGGTCGAAGGGCGGCACCCGATAGGGGGTGTCCCAGGCTTCGATGTCGAGGAGCGGATTCTCCTCCTGCTTCGCTCCGGAGTGACAGCTTACCGTGCTCATAAACAACATGCCGAATAAAAATAATTCGCTAAAACGTCTCATCGTTTCCCTATATTTAGTTACCTTTGCCGCGTGAGATTCGGCCCGAAAAGAGATCCCGCAATCCCGGCTCTCCGCTCTTTCCGGGCAAAGATAACGATTAAATCAAAGGTATGCAACTATTTTACGCCCCCGATTTCACCGCACCCCGCTACACGCTCGACGAAGAGGAGTCCAAACACTGCATCCGCGTTCTGCGCCTCGCCGAGGGGGACTCCCTCCATATAACCGACGGACGGGGCGATTTATTTCATTGCCGCATCGTCGACGCCCATCCCAAGCGGTGCCAGGTGGAGATGGTCGACTGCACGCACGAGTACGGAAAGCGCCCCTGCCGCCTGACGATGGCCGTGGCCCCCACCAAGAACATCGACCGCTTCGAGTGGTTCCTGGAGAAGGCCACCGAGATCGGGGTCGAGGAGATCGTCCCCATCGAGTGCGCCCGCAGCGAACGCCGGGCCCTGAAGGTCGAGCGGAGCGAGAAGGTCGTCACGGCCGCCGTGAAGCAGTCGCTGAAGGCCTACCATCCCCTCCTGCACGAGCTCACCCCCTTCGGGAAGCTGGTCGCCGCCCCCTTCGAGGGACGGAAGTTCATCGCCCACTGCGACCCGGCCCGGAGCGCCGCCGGGAAGCACTATCTGCCCCGGATTCTTAAAAAAAATGAAAATATCCTCATTTTGATCGGTCCCGAGGGCGATTTTTCGCCGGAAGAGATTACCTTTGCGCTCGCAAACGGCTTCGAGGAGATCACGCTGGGCAGCCAGCGCCTGCGGACGGAGACGGCTGCCGTGGTCGCCGTGACGGCGGTCGCCATCGCCACCGAAGCGGAATAGCGCCTCAAACGTACGGAATATAAGGATCAAATTCTCATCTATGTTTCTATTTACACTACTCGCTTTGGCACTCGTGTCGGCGGCGATCTTCCTCGCCCCGCAGCGTGCCAAAACCGGTCTGACCTGCGGGATCATCGCCGCGGGGTGCCTCGCCGCCGCCGTCAAGGCGGTCGGCGTGCTCTTCGATCCGCGGGCGAACACCCGGCTCTGGCAGAGCGACGGACTGCTGTTCGGCCCCGAAAGCGGCTCGATGGACACCCTCTCCGCCCTCTTCGTCCTGCTGATCGCCTTCGGCGGCATCGCCGCGGGGCTCTACGCCTGCGGCTACCTGAAACACTACCTCGACCGCAAGTCCTCGGCCCACGTCTCGCTGCACTGCATCTCCCTCGCGGTGCTCGTCTTCTCCATGATGGGCGTGGTCTGCGCCGACGGAGGCTACACCTTTCTCTTCTTCTGGGAGCTGATGACCATCGCCTCGTTCCTGCTGATCCTCTTCGACGCCGAACGGAAAGAGGTGGTCCGCGCCGCCCTCTCTTACCTGGTGATGATGCACATCGGATTCCTCTTTCTCGTTGCGGGATTCGTCACCCTCTGGCAGCAGACCGGATCGGCCGACTTCCAGTCGCTCGCCCTCTACTACGGCGACCGGGCGCCCCTGCCGCTCTTCATCCTCTTCCTGCTGGGATTCGGCATGAAAGCGGGTCTGTTCCCCATGCACGTCTGGCTGCCCGAAGCCCATCCGGCCGCTCCGTCGCACGTCTCGGCCGTCATGTCGGGCGTCATGATAAAAACCGGCGTCTACGGCATCCTGCGCACCGCGGCACCGCTCAGCGGCGAAGCCCTCTACAGCGCCGGCCTCATCCTGCTCTGCGCCGGCATCGTCACGGGACTGTGGGGCGTCATCCTGGCCGCCGCGCAGAACGACGTCAAACGGCTGCTGGCCTACTCCAGCATCGAGAACATCGGCGTCATCCTGATCGGCACAGGCTTCGCCCTCGCGGGCAAAAGCACCGGCAACGACGCCGTGGCCCTCTGCGGCCTCTGCGGCGCCCTGCTCCACACCCTCAACCACTCGCTCTTCAAGAGCCTGCTCTTCTTCGGAGCCGGCAACATCCTCTCCGAAACCCACACCACGTCGGTCGACCGGCTGGGCGGACTGGCCAAGCACATGCCCCTCACGGCGCTGCTCTTCCTCTTCGCCGCGGCCGCCATCAGCGCCCTGCCGCCGCTGAACGGCTTCGTCTCGGAGTGGCTGATCTACACGGGCATGTTCGACAACGTGGCCGACGGCGAGCAGGTGGTCATTTCGGCCTTCGGCATCCTCGGGCTCGCCCTGATCGGCGGCATCGTCGTGCTGGCCTTCACCAAGCTCTACGGCATGGTCTTCCTCGGCTCGCCCCGCTCCCACGCCGTAGCCGAAGCCGCCGAGGCCGACAACCTCCGCATCGCTGCCATGGCGCTCCCGCTGGCGGGCATTCTGGCCGTGGGGCTCTTCCCGCAGGGGGCGGTCGCCCTCGTATCCCGCGCGGCGGCCCCGCTGATGAACCTCTCCGAACGGGCGACGGCCGCACTGGCCGTCGAACTCTTCCCCGAGAGCCTCCGGATGATCTCGCTCACGGCCTGGCTGCTGGTCGGCGTCATCGCACTCGTCTACCTGCTCAAGCGCCGCCTGCTGAAGAACCGCACCGTAACGGTCGGCCCCACCTGGGGCTGCGGATTCACCGCCCCGAACATCCGGATGCAGTACACCGGCGAATCCTACTCCGAAGGGTTGCAGTCCATCGCCGACACCCTGACCAAAGAGACGGGCGAGGGCGACGTCGTGACGCATCAGGAGATCTTCCCCTCGGCCCACGCCTTCAACATCGGCCACAAGGACCGGATCGACACCCTCTTCGCCGCCTGGTGGGTGGAGCTGCTCCACCGCATCAACATCCACGTCATGCGCTTCCGGACGGGCAAGATCAACCACTACGTCCTCTTCGCGCTGGCCTTCCTGGTTCTCGTTTTCCTGCTGTCGCTCCTAAATCTGATCTAAAATGACCGCACTGCTCGATATTCTGCTTCTGCTGGCGATCGCTGTCGCGATCCCCGGCGTCATCAACCGCACCCGGGCCCGGCTCGCCGGCCGCAAGGGCATCCGCTTCACCCAGCACCTCTCGAACGCAGCCCTGCTGCTGAAGAAGGGGGCCGTCTACTCGTCGACCGCCGGCACGCTCTTCCGCGTCGCTCCGGCCTTCTACCTGGGGGCGGCACTGGTCGCCCTGCTCTTCATCCCCGTGGGCGATCTGCCCGCTCCGCTGTCGTTCCGCGGCGACGTCATCTGCTTCGCCTACACGCTGGCCCTCGGCCGCTTCTTCCTGATTCTGGCCGCCCTCGACACGGGCAGCTCGTTCGAAGGCATGGGTGCCAGCCGCGAGGCGCTCTACGGCGCACTGGTCGAACCGGCCATGATGCTCACGCTGGCCACGCTGGCGATGATCTTCGGCTGCACCTCGTTCGAGGCGATCTTCGCGGCCGCCCGCACCTTCGACGTGCAGCTGACCATCGTCCTGCTGCTGGTGGCCTACACCCTCGTCAAGCTGCTCTTCGTGGAGTCGGGCCGCATTCCGGTCGACGACCCCCGCACCCACCTCGAGCTGACGATGATCCACGAGGTGATGTGTCTGGACTACTGCGGCGTCGACCTGGCCCTGATCCAGATAGCCGGATGGCTCAAGAGCGCCGCCCTGGCCGCGCTGGCCGCCAACACCGTGGCCGCCGTCTGCTCGCTGCACTGGTGGGTGGCCGCACCGCTGGCCGTGCTGCTGGCGGGCGTGCCCGTCGGCGTGGTGGAGTCGACCCAAGCCCGCAACAAGCTCTCGCGCAACACCACCTTCCTGCTCACCATCGCCGCCATGGCGGCCATCGTCCTCTTCATGGGCTATCTGGTCCAGCAAAACATCGAAATCCAATGATACTCTCCCTCACGATTCTCTACGTCCTGACGCTGATCTACCTCGCCATCACCGAGCGTTTCCGCAACTACGCCTCGATCATCGGTCTGCAAGGGTGGATCCTGCTGGCCGTCGCCCTGCTGCGGCTGCACGCCCTGAACTGGGCGGAGCTGGGCTTCATTCTGGTCGAAACCCTGCTCTTCAAGGCCATCATCGTGCCGAAAATCCTCTTCGCCGTCATCCGGCGCACGAAGATCAACCGCGTCCGCACCTCCGGATCGTCGCAGGCCCACTCGCTGCTGCTCTCGCTCGCAGCCCTCGCGGCCAGCGCCTCGATCACCTACTACGTCGCCGATCCGTCGGTGAACATGGTCTTCTTCGGCGTGGCTCTCTACTCACTGCTGAGCGGACTGATCCTGATCGTCCTGCGCTCGCGGATCTTCTCCCACATGGTCGGATTTCTGGTGATCGAGAACGGCGTCTTCCTCTTCTCCACGGCCATCGGCGTCGAGATGCCGCTGCTGATCAACACGGCCATCCTGCTCGACATCCTGATCTCGGTGCTCATGCTGGGCATCTTCCTTACGAAGATCGACCATAAGATACACGTCGACGATGCCGACGCCCTCACGAACGTAAAAGACTGATTGCGATGATTATCTACTTCCTACTCTCGCTGGCGGGCGCCGCACTGGCCCTCGCGGCACGCAACAAACGGTTCATCGCCTTCGTCGGGCTCCTCTTCTTCGCCGTGCAGTTCGGACTGGCCGGGCTGCTGATCGGCGGCGGACGCATGGGCGAGACATCCGCCCTCTTCTTCCGCTTCGACGAACCGGGCGTACTCTTCTACAGCCTGCTCTGCGCGGTCGGCGCCTTCGTCTTCGTCCACTCGAAAGCCTACCTGAAAGAGAACTCCCTGAAGGAGTACCGCCTCTACTTCTGCCTGCTGATGCTGCTGGAGACCGCCATCACGGGGGTCTACTTCTCCGACACCATCGCCGGGACCGGGATCTTCCTGGAGGCCACCACGCTCTGCGCCGCCGGCATCATCTACCACCGGCGCACGGCCCAGACCCTCGAAGCCACCTGGAAATACATCTTCGTCTGCTCGACCGGCATCGCCATGGCCTATCTGGGCATTCTGCTGCTCTGTTCGGTCGCCGAAGGGGGATCGCTGAGCTACGGAGCCCTCGCCGACCGGCTCCGGACCGGCAACCCGCTCTACCTGAAGATCGCTTTCCTGCTCATCTTGAGCGGCTACAGCTGCAAGATGGAGATTTTCCCGCTCTACACGATCGGCGTCGACGCCAACTTCGCCGCGCCGTCGCCCGCCTCGGCGCTGATCTCCACGGGAGTGGTCAACGCCGGATTCCTCGCCATCTTCCGCGTCTACCGCCTGATGGCCGAAACCGGCATCTTC
>ENA-UOJJ01004353-UOJJ01004353.1-human-gut-metagenome-genome-assembly--contig:-CS66-NODE-4353-length-13400-cov-5.684901_pt1 | contig 13400 bp, 8 predicted proteins | sample MGYA00242343_ERZ723890 | MGnify/ENA metagenome assembly ERZ723890 | reverse complement strand
TTTTTACAATTTTTCATTAAGTGAAACTACTTAGTTTTGATTTTGGACTCTTTAAATACATTGTCTTTTGTCCGAAGTTGTTCTAAATTTCAGCTCAACAGTTTTAGGTGCAATTGTTTTTCATGGTCAACCCTAATATATGTAGCGGATTTGACAGAGAAATTATTCGCACCTGAATTTGTTGGTTTTTTACCCCATGCTGCCGAAAGGCGCCACCCGTCTTTTCGGTTAACTTGGATCAAGGAGATCTACTAAATGAAAGTTATTTATACGGATGTACTGGTCATCGGCGCAGGTCTTGCCGGTCTGCGTATGGCCGTCGGTGCCAAACGCCGCGGACATGATTCCATCATCCTCTCTCTAGTTCCCCCTAAACGTTCCCACTCCAAAGCCGCTCAGGGCGGTATGCAGGCCTCTCTGGCTAATGTGATTAAGGGCGTCGGCGACAATGAGGATGTCCACTTCGGCGACACCGTTCGCGGTTCCGACTGGGGTGCAGACCAGGAAGTCGTTCGTATGTTCGTTAATACTGCTCCGAAAGCTGTCCGTGAACTGGCTGCTTGGGGCGTGCCCTGGAGCCGTATCACTCCGGGTGACCGTCAGGTTATTATCAACGGCGAAAAAGTTACTATTACCGAACGTAAAGAAGCTGCCGGCCTGATCGGTCAGCGTGACTTCGGCGGTACAAAGAAATGGAGAACATGCTTCGTTTCCGACGGTACCGGCCACGCTATGCTGAACGCTGTTTCCGACCGTGCTATCGCTCTCGGTATTCCTATTCACGAACGTGTTGAAGCCATCGCTTTGATCCACGACGGTTCCCGCTGCTACGGCGCTGTCGTTCGTGACCTTATCACCGGTGAACTCATCGGTTACGTTGCCCGAGCTACTGCTATCGCAACCGGCGGTGCAGGTAAGATCTTCCGCGTTTCTACAAACGCTCAAATCTGTGAAGGTACCGGCCACGCTATCGCTCTGGAAACAGGCGTTGCTATGTGCGGTAACTTGGAGGCTGTTCAGTTCCATCCGACAGGTATTTTCCCGGCCGGTATTCTGGTTACTGAAGGCTGCCGCGGTGACGGCGGTCTGCTTCGCGACGTCGACGGCCATCGCTTCATGCCGGACGTTGAACCTGAAAAGAAAGAACTTGCCTCTCGTGATGTTGTTTCCCGTCGTATGGAAGAACGTATTGCTCAGGGCAAGGGCGTTAAGAGCCGCTTCGGTGAACACCTCTGGCTTGACATCACGCTGCTCGGTGAAAACCACATTAAACACAACCTTCGTGAAGTTTACGAAATCTGCCATTACTTTCTCGGCGTTGACCCGACGAAGGATTGGATCCCGGTTCGCCCGGCTCAGCACTACACCATGGGCGGTGTCCGCACCAACCCGAACGGCGAATCTCAGACTCTGAAGGGCCTGTTCGCTGCCGGTGAAGCTGCTTGCTGGGATATGCACGGCTTTAACCGTCTCGGCGGTAACTCCGTTGCTGAAACCGTTGTTGCCGGTATGATCATCGGCGAAACAATCGCTGACTTCTGCGACAAGCCTGAAAACGCCATCGACATTCCGACCCGCGTTGTTTACGACTTCATCAAGCGCGAACAGTCCAAACTGGACGCCTTCGTTAAGAACAATGGCAAAGAAAACATGGCTGAGATCCGCACTCGCATGCAGGAAATCATGACGACTAAGGTCGGTATTTTCCGCGAAGGCGAAAAACTCAAGGAAGCTGTCGAAGAACTCGAAGACCTCTACAAGAAGAGCTTCAACGTTGCTGTTAAGAACCAGCCGGGTGCCAACCCTGAGCTTGTTTATGCTTACAGAACACAGAAGATGCTCCGCGTCGCCCTCGGTATGGCTCTCGGTGCTTCTCTTCGTACAGAATCTCGCGGTGCTCACTTCCGTGTTGACTACCCTGTTCGTAACGACGCTGAATGGTGCAAACGTACACTCAGCACATGGAAGAACGAATCCGATACTCTTCCGACAATTACTTACCAAGACCTCGACATCTCCAAGATGGAACTTCCTCCGGGCTGGCGTGGTTACGGTGCTAAGAACTACATTGACAACCCCGAAACACCTGTTCGTCAGAAACAAGTCGACGAAATCCGTGCCAAACTGGAATCCGAAGGCGCAGACCGCTTCGCTGTCCAGAATGCACTGATGCCGTACCTGCAGCTTCTGCCCGAAGATCTCCGCGGCAAGAACGAACGTATTGACGAACCCCTGTCTTAATCTTTGGAGTTGAAATTAAATGGCTGATACAACACAACAGATGGCTGCTGCTGAAGAGAAAAAAGAAGATGCAGTTCCCCAGCAGGCGAAAGCTCATCGCATGCTCCAGGTAAGCATTCTTCGTTACAACCCGGCTGATCCGGATAGCGTTCCTCACCTGCAGACTTACTCCGTTTCCGAAACGGACTCTATGACTCTCTACATTCTCTTGAATGAATTGAGAGACACACAGGATCCTTCCCTCCAGTTCGACTTCGTTTGCCGTGCCGGTATTTGCGGTTCCTGCGCAATGCTCGTTAACGGCAAACCGACTCTGGCCTGCCGCTGCCTGACAAGAGATCTTCCGGATCACTTCACTCTGGCTCCGCTTCCCGGCTTCGAACTTATCGGTGACTTGTCTGTCAACACAGGTAAGTGGATGCGCGGTATGTCCGAACGTATCCAGTCCTGGTGCCACCTTAACGATGACAATGTCAATCTGTCTAAGATTGAAACCCCGATGGATCCGCATCTGGCCGAAGAAATCTACCTGCTTGACCGCTGCGTTGAATGCGGCTGTTGCGTAGCTTCCTGCGGTAACTTCCGTATGCGTCCTGACTTCGTCGGTGCTGTCGCTATCAACAAGATCTCTCGTTTCCGTCTGGATCCGCGCGATCACCGTAATGATGCCGACTACTACGAAATCCTCGGTACTGAAAGCGGAGTTTTCGGCTGTATGTCCCTCCTGGCTTGCCACGACTTCTGCCCGAAAGATCTGCCTCTGAAGACTCAGATTGCTTTCATGCGTCGTAAGATGGCCGAGCAGGGCATCATGGGCAAAGAAGAGCCCAGCCTCAAGAGAGTCATTCCTCTTCGTGAGCTCAAGCTCGACTAATCCTACTTTGTAACAAAACATCCTAGCAAGACCTAAACCCCTACCTTAATCGGTAGGGGTTTTTGTTTGTTGCGGCAATGAAATAACACATGCCGTGAAGTGATGATACTTAAAACGAAAATTCTAGGTGAAAACCCTTGATTTATCGACAATTCAGAAAATTTTTCTAGAGAATTTTCATGAACTGTGCTACCTTAGTCCACGTTTGAGCAGTACCGATTCCCATGCAAATAAACAATTTGTTACGATACTGCCTGCAGCCACTCAATCGTATGACCACGGTCTTCGGACTGACGAAAGAGGGCGGTTTTTTGAGACTTCTCATTATTCAAAACAGGAGCAACAATGACTCGTATTGAGCACGATTTTATTGGCGACTTAGAAGTTCCGGCTAATGCCTACTACGGCGTTCAGTCTCTTCGCGGTAAAGAAAACTTCTTCATCACTGAAGAAAAGAACAACCAGGAAATCTACTTCATCATCGCTTTTGCTTATGTCAAAAAAGCAGCTGCTATGGCGAACAAAGAACTCGGCGTTGTTAAACCCGAAGTTGCCGACGCAATGATCTGGGCATGCGACCAGCTCATCAACAACACCGAAAAATATCGCGACCAGTTCATCACTGACTGGCTGCAAGGCGGAGCAGGTACTTCCACCAACATGAACGCTAACGAAGTTATCTCCAACCTCGCTATCGAACATCTCGGCGGTAAGCTCGGTGACTACTCCATCGTCAACCCGAACAACGACGCAAACTTCGGTCAATCCACAAACGACACATATCCGACCGCTATTCATCTGAGCTGCATCCTCCGCTCCAACGTCCTTATCAAGGCCGCTGAAGAACTGCGTGACGCACTCTATGCCAAGGCTAAAGAATTCGATCAGACTCTGAAGATGGGCCGTACCCACCTCCAGGACGCTGTTCCTATGACTCTGGGTCAGGAATTCCACGGCTGGGGCTTCACTATCAATGACGAAATCGAAAACCTGCGCGCTGCTCAGGAACACCTCAAGATCGTCAACCTTGGCGCTACCGCTATCGGTACTACCGTTACTGCTGCCCCGGGATATCCGGAACTTGCTGTTAAGAACCTTGCCGAACTGACCGGCATCGACTTCAAGAACAGTGAAGACCTGATCGCTGCTACCAGTGACTGCGGCGCTTACATGACTCTGTCTTCCGCCATCAAGGGCCTGGCAGTTAAGATGACTAAGGTCTGCAACGACATTCGTCTGCTTGCCTCCGGTCCTCGCTGCGGTCTGAAGGAAATCAATCTTCCTCAGCTCCAGCCGGGTTCTTCCATCATGCCGGGTAAAGTTAATCCGGTTGCTGCTGAAGTTGCTAACCAGGCCAGCTTCCTTGCTATCGGTCTCGACACAACAGTAATGCTTGCTGCTTCTGCCGGCCAGCTCGAGCTGAACGTTATGGAACCGGTGATCACTTTCGCTCTGTACACACAGATGAAAGTTATGACCAACGCATGCGACACACTGCGTACAAAACTGGTTGAAGGCGTTACCGCCAACACCGAACGCTGCAAAGACTATGTCATGAACTCCATCGGTATCGTTACACTCCTGAAGCCGCATTTCGGCTACCAGAAGTGCGCCGCTATCGCTAAGGAAGGCTACACAACCGGCAAGTCTCTGCATCAGATCGTTGTTGATGAACAGCACCTGATGACTCAGGCTGAATGGGATGCCACATTCAATACTCAGAACTTGATTCATCCGAAATTCGTCAAGTAATTGAGTTCAAGATTTCGGCAGCGGAATCCGCTGCCGAATTTTCAGCGCTCGGAGCAGGTTAAAAAAACATGTTCTTGCTCCGATTCAAGGGTCTTTGGCGACCCGTCAATAATTAACTAAGCCAACATCTCGGGGAGTACGGTCAACCGCGTACTTTCTTTCGGAGGATTTATGGATATCATGGTTATTCTTCAGATTATCGTTCTGCTCGGCGCCATCTTTGTCGGTGTGCGTCTCGGCGGTATCGGTATCGGCTACGCCGGCGGTGCCGGTGTTCTCATTCTCGGTCTGTGTTTAGGCATGAAGCCGGGTAACATTCCTTGGGACGTGATCCTGATCATTGCATCCGTGATCTCGGCCATTTCCGCCATGCAGCTCGCAGGCGGCTTGGACTACCTCGTTTACATCGCTGAAAAGATTCTCTACAAGAATCCTAAATACATCAACTATCTGGCTCCGCTGGTTACCTATGTTCTGACGATTTTCGCCGGTACAGGTCACACCGCTTTCTCGATGATCCCGGTTATCGTTGAAGTTGCTAAAGGCCAGAACATCCGCCCGAGCGTTCCGCTCTCTATCGCTGTGGTCGCTTCTCAGATCGCTATTACAGCTTCTCCGGTTTCCGCCGCTGTTATTTACATGACAGGCGTTCTCGAACCGTTCGGCTGGAGCTATCCGACTCTGCTGGCTGTTTGGCTTCTGACCACATTCTTAGGCTGCATGGTCACTGCTTTCATCATGACGATTTTCTGCAAAATGGACCTCAGCACCTCTACGGTTTATCAGAAACGTCTTAAAGAAGGTCTCGTTAAACCTCCTGTCGGCATGCAGGAAATCAAGATCACTTCCTCTGCCAAGCTTTCCGTTTGGATCTTCCTTATCGGCGTTATCGCAGTTGTCTGCTACGCATCCGCTATTTCTCCGGCTATCGGCCTGATCAAACCGGTTATCGTCACACGTGACGCAGCCATCATGAGCTTGATGCTTACCGTCGGCGCTCTGATCACGGTTTTCTGCAAGGTCAAACTCGGCGATATCGCTTCCACATCCGTTTTCAAATCCGGTATGGTTGCCTGTATCTGCGTTCTCGGTGTTGCATGGCTCGGTGATACATTCGTTTCCGGTCACACTGCTCAGATCAAGGCTTTTGCTTCTGAAACCGTCAGCCAGTATCCGGCTCTCCTCGCAGTTGTCTTCTTCTTAGCCGCTATGCTCCTGTACTCTCAGGCTGCTACTGCTAAGGCGATTACTCCGACAGTGGTTGCTGCCCTCGGTATCACAGCCGCTCATCCGGACAACGCTTACATGCTGGTTGCCTGTTTCGCCGCTGTTTCCGCTCTGTTCGTTCTCCCGACATACCCGACACTCCTCGGCGCTGTTCAGATGGACGACACGGGCACAACACGCATCGGTAAGTGGGTCTTCAATCACTCCTTCTTCATCCCCGGCGTTCTGGCGATTTTCTTCTCCGTCGCTTTCGGTTTCGTTGTCTGCGGCTTCATGTAATCCGCTGATCTAACGTACCCTTAAAGGGATATGAGAATAGGGCCTCGCATTGCGAGGCCTTTTTCTATGCTCAAAATCACCTGATTGTTACGAAGAATTACATAACAAATCAAAGCCTATTTGTTAGATTAAAAAATATTCTTAATAAAGATCAATGAATTCATAGAGATACAAAAATTAGTTAATGATTTTTCCGTCGCATATGGTTTACCCCATAAGTTTGGGGTAAACCATATATTTTTTTTGTGCAAACGATTATAATACTTCGCAGCAAACAAGAGCCGGTTCGCAACGTGTTGAGTAGCGTTCGACTCTGTCTGCATCGGATGACTGTGTGGACCAACGGTTTTATACCGACACGGTTATTTTTCAAATCCTACTTCGCAACGGAGCGGGATATATATTTTTGAGGAGACCTGAATGGCTCGTATTGAACATGATTTTATCGGTGACTTAGAAGTTCCTGCCAACGCTTACTATGGCGTTCAATCCCTTCGCGGCAAAGAAAACTTCTTCATCACTGAAGAAAAGAACAACCAAGAAATCTACTTCATCATCGCCTTTGCTTATGTTAAGAAAGCAGCGGCGATGGCTAATAAGGAACTCGGCGTTGTTAAACCTGAAGTTGCCGACGCAATGATCTGGGCTTGCGACCAGCTCATCAACAACACTGAAAAATATCGTGACCAGTTCATCACTGACTGGCTGCAAGGCGGAGCAGGTACTTCCACCAACATGAACGCTAACGAAGTTATCTCCAACCTCGCTATCGAACATCTCGGCGGTAAGCTCGGTGACTACTCCATCGTCAACCCGAACAACGACGCAAACTTCGGTCAATCCACAAACGACACATATCCGACCGCTATTCATCTGAGCTGCATCCTCCGCTCCAACGTCCTTATCAAGGCCGCTGAAGAACTGCGTGACGCACTCTATGCCAAGGCTAAAGAATTCGATCAGACTCTGAAGATGGGCCGTACCCACCTCCAGGACGCTGTTCCTATGACTCTGGGTCAGGAATTCCACGGCTGGGGCTTCACTATCAATGACGAAATCGAAAACCTGCGCGCTGCTCAGGAACACCTCAAGATCGTCAACCTTGGCGCTACCGCTATCGGTACTACCGTTACTGCTGCCCCGGGATATCCGGAACTTGCTGTTAAGAACCTTGCCGAACTGACCGGCATCGACTTCAAGAACAGTGAAGACCTGATCGCTGCTACCAGTGACTGCGGCGCTTACATGACTCTGTCTTCCGCCATCAAGGGCCTGGCAGTTAAGATGACTAAGGTCTGCAACGACATTCGTCTGCTTGCCTCCGGTCCTCGCTGCGGTCTGAAGGAAATCAATCTTCCTCAGCTCCAGCCGGGTTCTTCCATCATGCCGGGTAAAGTTAATCCGGTTGCTGCTGAAGTTGCTAACCAGGCCAGCTTCCTTGCTATCGGTCTCGACACAACAGTAATGCTTGCTGCTTCTGCCGGCCAGCTCGAGCTGAACGTTATGGAACCAGTTATTACATACGCTCTGTATACACAGATGAAGGTTATGACCAACGCCTGCGACACACTGCGTAAGAAACTGGTTGAAGGCGTTACCGCCAACACCGAACGCTGCAAAGACTACGTCATGAACTCCATCGGTATCGTTACACTCCTGAAGCCGCATTTCGGTTATCAGAAGTGCGCCGCTATCGCTAAGGAAGGCTACACAACCGGTAAGTCTCTGCATCAGATCGTTGTTGACGAACAGCATCTGATGACTCAGGCTGAATGGGATGCCACATTCAATACACAGAACCTGATCCATCCGAAGTTCGTTAAGTAATTTCGAATAGGTTCTTGTGAACTCAAAAGCCGCCCTCGGGCGGCTTTGTCGTGTCCGGAAGCAGAGAAGGCGGAAATTTAATTTTCTTTTTCCTCTTTGGGAAGGCTCAAAAGTCCTTCTCTTAGCCCTTCTTCTAAAGCGTGATCGCCTAACCAGATAGAAAGGACAGCATCATAAAGCGCCTTGCCTCGGACGGGATTGCCCATCAGCTGGCCGTTGTAATAAACGAATGTCCCGCGGGAAGGGAGCCAATCCACATCAACCACATCACCGGGTTCAAGGTTCGTTAGGTCCTTCATGAATTCTTCAATCTGCTGAAGTTCATTCTCTATGAAGTCCTGATAAGTCTCATCATTGTTTTCTGCGATGGCCTCGCGCATAGAGGAGATGAAATCTTCCGCGTTCAAGGGTTGGAGAATAACAATTTGAACTCTTCGAGCGCCTAATAGTGCTCGGGAGGTATCTTGACGATGTGTTTTCGCCGGCAAATACAGCGCAACGGCATAAATCGGCTTATCGCTTTGCGTGCGGACGCCGGTTCCGTTCAAAACCAGAGCGTTTTGGCCGACCTTGATATTTTCGGCAAAACGGTGGCCGCCGATTTCAACATAGTCCGTCTTTTTTCCGGTGAGAAATTTTTTGATGTCTTCCATCAGCTTTGAGCTGTTTTGATTCATTCTTTTTCTTCCTGAGCTTCTTTGTCTTTTTCAGTCTTGATGACTTCTAAAAATGCTTGCGCAAGTTTAATCATTTGCGGCTGCGTCAATCCGCATATTTCCTGCCGAAATTCAATAGATATTCCCGGGTCTACAGGAATCTCTATCACCGTTAGAGGCTCGCCGATCTCCCGACGATTCAGCACTTCCTGATGCGTCTGGCGCTTGAGCTCAACGATGCGGGCTAAGGTGTAACCCTGTTCCTGCAGAGCCTTAACGTTTCTTATCTGTTCTAAGTGGCTTGCGTCATAACGGGCATTTTTTGTTTCGCCGGTCGGCCGGTCTAAAAGCCCGCTGTTAACGTAGTATCGAATCGTTCGTTTACTAAGTCCCGAGACCTGCGAAAGCTCATCAATGGTGAGAAGGTTTTTAGAGCTCACGGTTTGTACAAAAATACAAATAAGTTAAAATAATCTGCACATTATAAGGTGGAGAACCAATGCATATCATTGTTGTCGGAGCAGGGGTCACGGGTATTGCGTGTGCTCATAATTTTTTAAAGCGCGGTCATAACGTTACATTGATCGAGAAAGCCTCGACGCCGAATCAGGAATGCAGTTTCGGAATGGCCGGATTTATGGGTCCTATTTCCGTACAGATGCTTTGTGCTCCCTTTAAAGGCAAAGCCGGTTTGGCTTCCATTTTCGCAAAAACTCGTCGTTTGGGTTGGGATGTTTCCATTGGACAGATGAAATTCCTTCGCGCTTTAGCTAACGCCAGAAGTGCGGATGTCTGGGCCGCAAATCACGACTCTTTAATGACTTTGGCACGCTACAGTGTCGGTTTAACCGAATTCCATGCTCGTTTGGAAGATCTGTCTTTTGAGCAAGTCTACGGTCTGCTTCGTGTCTTTACAAATGCCCAGGCATGGGAAGAAGCTCATAAAGAAGAAAGCGAAAAACCCGGTGAATGGCTGACTAGAGAAGAATCTTCAAGAATCGATCCCTCTCTGGAAAACGTTCCTGATCCTTTCTTGGGATGTTCTTATCTCCCCCAGGAACTCTCCGGCAACGGCTGTTATTACTCTAAACAGATTCAGGCCATCAATGTCAGCCAAAAGAATCTGACCATGATGTATCACACCGAAGTTACGGGCCTAATGTTTGACGAAAACAACAAGGTCATCGGTGTCAAGACAGACAAAGGCGAAATTGCCAGCGATGCCGTAGTTCTCTGCAGCAATCTTGGAACGAAAGCGCTCATCGAAGAAAAACTCGAACTCCCGACGATGCAGCTGACGGGCTGGGCTGTGACGGCAACTATCGACCCGATGAATGTTCCGCCGCTGCACACTCTGGTTTTTGACAACAAGGATTTGCTTGTTACTCGTTTAGGCAATCGAGTACGTGTCTGCGGCCGTTACTGGCTCGGAGAATCCTCCCATGACATGACAGACAAGGTGATTGAAGAAATCTATGAAGCCAGCTGCAAGCTTCTTCCGACAGCGGCTCAATGGACTGAATCAACCAATTGGATCGGCAAATGCATTGTTCATCCGGACAGTCTGCCGTCTTGCGGAGAAACACCGTTTGAAGGTCTGTATCTCAATATTTGTCACGGTTTGAACGGCTGGGCATTGTCTGAGGGCTGTGCCGAACTCTTGTCAGATGTCATTGAGAAGAAGACGCCGGCAATCGACCCGACGCCTTACAGCCCGATGCGATTTGTTAAACGAAAATAATCTCACGAATATTCTTTGAGACTGTCCATGCTGGCAGTCTCCTTTCTTTTTAAAGGTAATAATCAATGTCGGTTTCCTTACTTCAGATTCCTCAGTTAAGAGAACTCGAGGAAAAATACGCTCGTATCTTAGGACCCGGAGTTCTCATGGAAAGGGCAGGCAAAGCCGCTGCCGACTTCATCTCCGATCTTTATCCTGCCCCGGCTAGAGTAACGGTGGTTTGTGGTCCCGGGAACAACGGCGGTGACGGATACTGTACAGCGATCGAACTTTTAAAGATGGAATACGACGTTAATGTCGTTCAAGTTGCCGGTAAAACACCCAAGAGTGACGAAGCAAAAGCTGCTTTGGCTGAATGGGAAAAATTAGGTCGTACGACTTACACAGATCCGTACGACACGCCCAAAGCCGATATCGTCGTGGATGCGATTTTCGGAATCGGTTTGGAACGTCCGCTTAAAGATGAATTTCTTGATGCGGCGATGTGGTTTAACGAAAGACGAGCATTGCACGTTTCTCTGGACATTCCCTCCGGCCTCAACTCCGAAACCGGAACTTGGGTCGGTGAAAGAGCAGGCTGCAAAGCAGATGCGACGATTTCTTTCTTAAGCGGAAAGGTCGGACTCTTTACAGGTCTTGGGCCCGATGCCTGCGGCCGCGTCAAAATGGAAACGCTCGGTATTTCCATTCCGCTCACTAAAATCAGCCTTTTGGAAGTTAAAGACTTCAAGCATGTCTGCGCACCCCGTTTAAAAAATACTTCAAAAGCCGACTATGGCCGTCTGGGTGTAATTGGCGGAGGAAAAGGCACTGTCGGCGCCGCATTGATCGCCGCACGTTCAGGTTTATACATGGGCGCAGGCCGTGTTTATGTCGAGCTCTTAGAAGATGACATGAAACTCGATCCGTTCTGTCCCGAATTAATGTTCCCGGGAAAAATCAATATTGATGAGATGGACGCAATCGTCATCGGCCCGGGATTGGGCTTTACCGATCAGGCAAAACAAAGATTCATTGAATGTCTGAAATCTAAGGCCGCTCTGGTCATTGACGGAGATGCTTTGACGATGATTGCTCAGGACGAAGAAATTTTATCCTTAGTCACACATCGATTCGCACATACCGTTTTAACACCACATGCCGCGGAAGCCGCACGCATTCTTAGACTCCCAGTTGAAGAAATCAATAAGGATCGTCTCTCCCGTGCGCTTGACTTAGGTATTCTCACCGGTGCCGTGAACGTCCTGAAGGGAGCCGGAACGATTGTGACCCAGCGCAGTTCCGTAAGCTGGATCAATCCGACCGGATCTCCGGCTCTGGCTACCGCGGGTTCCGGCGATGCGCTTTCCGGCATGATCGGCGCCATGTTTGCACAGCACTTTGAATTGATGGACTGCGTTTTATCCGCAGTTTATCTCCACGGCGCTGCAGTCGACGGTTTGAATTCCGGCGTTCTCGCAGGAGACATTGCTCCGCTGGCTTCTACTTGCCTTGAAGAATTGAGAGATTCTTATCAGAGACACTTCCATCCGCTCAAGGCAGAAGAGAAAACCATTGAGTGGGAAGACAGCTAACAAGACCTGTTGTCTCGTTATGTAGCATGTTAAGCGCCGTTGTTTCGGCGCTTAATTATTTCTTGGACGACAAGCTGTGAACTCGGGAAGGCCGCAATGCCTGCGGCTTCAAGTAACTGTTCTTTTTGTGCCAAGGCGCGAAGTTCAGAAAGTTTTTGAGCTGCTTTCCAACTTCCAAAAGTGGAGGCGAGGTGACAGTAGACAATGGCAGCCACGATATCCCGTTCAGCAAATCGGCCGCTTGACCAGAAAAATCCCAACTCGAACAGGCAGTCCGGATCTTCGGCAAGTGCGCCTTCTTCCAGGAAGCCCAAACCTCGAACGGGATTTTTAGGTGTTGTTTCCAGCCAGTAGCGGCCGACAGCAAGGAGACAAACCGGAATCTTTGCAGCGGCTCCTTTGAAGAGCCAATGAAGACAGAGTTTAGGATTGAGATGAGCGCCTTCGGATGTCAGCCGAATCATTCGCATGATGGCGCGCTTCTCTCCTTTCAAGGCTGCCTGGCTAAAGAATGTTTCCGCGATCTCGGGATTTTTTTCAACCCCCAAGCCCTGGTCATAAGCTTCAGCCAAAGCAAACATGTCTTCCGGAGATTTTTCTTTTGCCGCGACACGCAGCCATGCGAAAGACTCATCCCGGTTTTGGCGAACACCGAAGCCTTCGCGCAAAGCCATGGCTAAGTGAAATTTAGCGTTTGTTTCTCCGAGGACGGCGGCTTTACGGAAAAGGTCGGCCGCTCGTTTAGGATCTCGTTCTAAAAGCTGACCGGTGGCATAAAGCATTCCGAGCAGATCTAAAGAGGCTGCGTGTTCTTCTTCTGCCGCGGCTTTGAGATATTGAATAGCAGTATTAGATTCTGCCGAAAGCAGTTCTTTGGCTTCTTTGAATCGATCTTCCGCCGTTTGAGGTTCCGGCTTTAAATTTAAAAAAGCGTAAGGGTCAAAAACAGGCTTTGCAGTTGGAGCCTGTTTTTTAGGCGAAATTTCCGGGAGCTTATCAAAGAAGCCTGACATGGTTTAGGGCTTCGGAGGCAGCTGAGGCGGCAGAACGTCGGGGAACAAGGTGATAATGCCGATCACATAAGTTAAAGACATCATCATCCAGAGGACAAGACCACCTGCACCGAGCATAATCGGTTTTCCCCAGAGACGATGATGATAGTTGTCGCCGTAACGATCACGAACGAAGGGCACCTGAGCCCAGCCGTCAAAGATTACCCAAGCTGCGTA
>ENA-UOJJ01004349-UOJJ01004349.1-human-gut-metagenome-genome-assembly--contig:-CS66-NODE-4349-length-13420-cov-13.159970_pt1 | contig 13420 bp, 10 predicted proteins | sample MGYA00242343_ERZ723890 | MGnify/ENA metagenome assembly ERZ723890 | reverse complement strand
GTACGCACGGTGGTGTGAGAGGACGGCGGTTAGTCACCGCCTCCTACTCGATTTGGAAAAGATTCAAACTTTTATAAGTGGTGGGCAACAGATTTGTCTGAGTGGGGTTTCATTTTCGAATAGTAAGATTCTTTACATGGATTTTACATGGCATTGCAGAGGATTTGATCTTGTGGCAGTAAAATAAATTTATGGTTCAAGGTAGAATGCCATTTTTATGGGATTTAGCCCAGGTCTCACGTGTGTCTGGCTTAAATGCACGCAACGAAAAAGCTGTTAAGGGCATCACATTTTATTGAGGAGGACGGAATAATAAATGAGAAAAGTATATATGAACCGGGAACTGTCGTGGCTGAAATTTAATGAACGTGTTTTGGAAGAGGCGGAAAATAAAAAAGTGCCGCTCTGTGAAAGACTGAATTTTGCAGCAATCTATCAGAGCAATCTTGATGAATTTTTTATGGTGCGTGTGGGATCGCTCGTAGATCAGATGCTTTTGAAGAAAGATATCCGTGATAATAAAACAAATCTTACACCGGAGGAGCAGATCAAAAAGATCCTTGCGGAAGTCGGAAAACTGAACCGTCGCAGAAACGTCGTTTACGATGAAATCATGGAAGAACTGGAAGAATATGATATTTGCATCACGGATTTCAAGAAGATGAATGAAAAAGAAAGCGAATACGTAAAACGCTATTTTCAGGGTGAAATCGCACCGATCATTTTCCCGACGATCGTGGCAAAAAGACAGCCATTTCCATTTTTGCGAAATAAAGAAATCTATGCAGTCGTAGTGCTGGAGACAAAGAGCGGAAAAGAGAAGTTGGGTATCATTCCATGCAGCAGTGGTATGTTCGAACGTCTGATAGAACTTCCCGGCAAACGCGGCACTTATATTCTGGCAGAAGAAGTGATTCTCCATTATATGCCGGAAATTTTTAAAGGTTATCGTGTAAAAGCAAAATCACTGATCCGCATCACCAGAAATGCAGATATTGACGCAGACGCACTGTATGACGAAGATCTGGATTATCGTGATTTTATGGTGGAAGTGATCAAACAGAGGAAAAAACTGGCTCCGATCCGTCTGGAATTGTCACGGGAAATGGATGGTGAAGTGATCAGTACTCTGTGTCATTATCTGGATCTTGATCGTGACTATGTTTTCTATAATGAGGGACCGCTGGATCTGTCATTTGTCTATGAAATCCAGGATAAACTGCGTTACGTGCCGGAACTGTTCTATCAAAAACGGATTCCGCAGAAATCTGTGCAGTTTGAAGAAGGCAGACCGATTCTGGATCAGATTCTGGAGGGGGACAAATTTTTATCTTATCCGTATGACAGCATGAAACCGTTTCTTACGATGCTGCATGAAGCTGCAAACGACAAAGATGTCCTTTCCGTAAAAATGACGCTCTACCGTGTGGCAAAACAGAGTAAAGTGGTGGAAGCTCTGATCGAGGCAGCGGAAAATGGCAAGGAGGTGCTGGCACTTGTAGAATTAAAGGCAAGATTTGACGAGGAAAATAATATCGAGTGGTCAAGAAGGCTGGAGCGTGCCGGATGTCATGTGATCTATGGGCTGGATGGATTTAAAGTACATTCCAAACTGTGCCAGATCACCAGAAAAGCCGGCGATGAAGTGCAGTATATCACGCAGATCGGAACAGGAAATTATAACGAAAAAACGGCGTGTCTTTACACAGACCTTTCCCTGATGACAGCCGATACAGAGATCGCAAAAGAGGCGAGAAGAGTTTTCCAGGCACTGGCGATGGGAGAAATCGTAGAACACACAGACAAATTGCTGGTAGCACCGCTCTGTCTGCAAAATAAAGTGCTGGCGATGATCGATGATGAGATTGCAGCTGCACTTGCCGGAAAAGATGCTTATATCGGACTGAAAATGAACGCTCTTACTGACAAAAAGATCATAGACAGGCTGATCGAAGCTTCCTGCGCCGGAGTAAAGATTGATCTGATCATCCGCGGTATCTGCTGTCTGATCCCGGGCGTAAAAGATGCAACGGAAAATATTCGTGTGATCAGCATTGTAGGAAGATTTCTGGAACATTCGAGAATTTATATTTTCGGAAGTAAGGGAAGAGAGAAAGTTTATATTGCGTCAGCCGATTATATGACGCGAAATACCTTAAGACGTGTGGAAGTCGCAGCTCCTGTCTGCGATCCGGCAATCAAGGAACGTCTGCTTGAGATGTTCCGGATCATGTTAAATGATAATCAGAAGGCCCGTCATGAGGATTCGGAAGGAAATTACAGAATCCCGATGACGATCGAGCGTCCGGTGGATGCTCAGGAAACCTTTTATCAGCAGGCGTATGAAGCAGCAGCGTCAAAAAACGTGTGACGGCGACTGTTTTGCGTTCGATTTGAAGATGTCATTATAGATGGAATTTCCGGGAAAACAGATTTTCCCCGCCGCAGGGCAATGGACGCAATGTGCTCCATCTGGACTGCCATGCGGAGGCATTTCGGCATAAAAAAAGGACACCGCAATTTTGCGGTGTCCTTTTGTATAAGCTTTTGAAAAGTTTGATTTCGGCAGTCTTATTCTTATTTCTGAGGACCAGCGGAAACCAGAGCTTTACCGGCAGCATTTCCTTCGTATTTAGCAAAGTTCTTGATGAATCTGTCAGCCAGATCTTTTGCTTTTGTTTCCCATTCGGAAGCATCAGCGTATGTGTCACGTGGGTCCAGGATAGCTGGATCAACGCCTGGCAGTTCTGTAGGAACTTCGAAGTTGAAGTATGGAATGGTCTTTGTAGGAGCATTCTTGATATCTCCGTTCAGGATAGCATCGATGATACCACGAGTATCTTTGATGGAGATACGTTTGCCTGTTCCGTTCCATCCTGTATTTACCAGGTATGCTTTTGCACCGCTCTTCTCCATTTTCTTAACCAGTTCTTCTGCATATTTTGTAGGATGCAGCTCCAGGAATGCCTGGCCGAAGCAAGCTGAGAATGTCGGAGTCGGTTCTGTGATACCACGTTCTGTACCAGCCAGTTTAGCTGTGAAACCAGACAGGAAGTAGTACTGTGTCTGAGCTTCTGTCAGGATAGATACTGGAGGCAGTACGCCGAATGCATCTGCGGACAGGAAGATTACGTTTTTAGCAGCCGGTGCAGAAGAGATCGGGCGAACGATGTTCTGGATATGGTCGATCGGGTAAGATACACGAGTATTTTCTGTTACGCTCTTGTCAGCGAAGTCGATCTTGCCGTTTTCGTCCAGAGTAACGTTCTCAAGCAGAGCGTTACGTTTGATTGCATTGTAGATATCCGGTTCGGATTCTTTGTCCAGGTTGATAACTTTTGCGTAGCATCCGCCTTCGAAGTTGAATACGCCGTTGTCATCCCAGCCGTGCTCGTCATCACCGATCAGCAGACGTTTCGGGTCTGTAGAAAGAGTTGTTTTACCTGTTCCGGACAGACCGAAGAAGATTGCTGTGTTTTCACCGTTCATGTCAGTGTTTGCGGAGCAGTGCATGGAAGCCATGCCTTTCAGCGGCAGGAAGTAGTTCATCATAGAGAACATACCTTTTTTCATTTCTCCGCCGTACCATGTATTTACGATAACCTGTTCTTTGCTTGTGATGTTGAACATAACAGCTGTTTCAGAGTTCAGACCCAGCTCTTTGTAGTTCTCAACTTTTGCTTTGGAAGCGTTGTATACAACGAAATCCGGCTCGAAGTTTTCCAGTTCTTCAGCAGTCGGTTTGATGAACATGTTTGTTACAAAGTGAGCCTGCCAAGCAACCTCAACGATGAAACGGATTGCCATACGGGTGTCTTTGTTGGCACCGCAGAAAGCATCTACTACGAACAGTCTCTTGTTAGACAGTTCTTTGATAGCCAGTGCTTTTACAGCATCCCATGCTTCCTGAGTAGCCGGATGGTTGTCGTTTTTATATTCATCTGTTGTCCACCATACAGTGTCTTTGGAATTCTCATCTTTTACGATAAATTTGTCTTTCGGAGAACGACCTGTGTAGATACCAGTCATAACGTTGACAGCACCCAGTTCACTTTCCTGGCCTTTTTCAAAGCCTTCCAGAGTAGGTTTTGTCTCTTCTTCGAACAACATCTCATAAGATGGATTGTACACGATCTCAGTAGTTCCAGTGATGCCATACTTGCTTAAATCAATTTTTGCCATCTGATTAACCTCTTTTCTTTTATACTTAAAGTTAAAGAAATGATGCCCACTTCTCTATCATCATTATACATATTTACCCGGCAAAATCAATAAAAACTTTCTGAACTTTTTGCTGAAAATGTATGAAATCTGCTGTTTCTGAATGAGTTTGAACGAATAACAGCAAAAAAAGCGGGGAAGAAACGCCAGATCATGCACGAGAGTTGCTCAGTTTTGAACGTTTAGTCAGGCGAACATATAAATAGAATATTTTTTTCATGTGAAAATTATATAATGATGCCAGGGTCAAAAGGTCAAAATGTCGTTCCTGCCTGTACGGGAGTGATTATGTGGCTCAATTTGTGGTAATTGTGTCTTGCACAGTTTGAGAAAGTACTTTAAACTTAGCAGATGTAAAAATGAATATTAGGAGGTAAAACAAATGGCACTGAATAATATAGGAAATATGATGAAGATTATGAATGCATGGAATATATTTAAAAGAAACCACCCGAAATTCCCGGCATTCTGCAATGCAGTTTCCAAACGGGCTTTAAAGGAGGGCAGCATCATGGCGATCACGGTTACCACACCGGATGGCGAAAAGATTGAGACGAATCTGAGAATAAAGGCAGAGGATCTGGAGCTTTTGAAGGAACTGACCAACTGACAGAGTGCGAAAGAGGATTGTGAATCTCCGCTTTGCATCAAAGACTGAGATTGCTCAGGGTTTCTGAAAAAGGAGTGAAAATAAAATATGAATGATATAAAGCGGCTGGCAGGATATATCGGGTCATATAAAAAAGATATGATGCTTGGTGCTTTGATGGTAATGATCGAGACAGCGTTTGAGCTTGTCATTCCGATCATGATCGCGGACCTGATCGATGTCGGGGTAGCAAACCACGATCTTGCCTATATTTATTCCAAGGGCTTTCAAATGGGGATCTGTGCACTTCTGGCTCTGGTGACGGGGCTTCTGTATGCACGGTTTGCAGCGAGGGCTTCTTATGGATGGGGAGCGAAGATCAGGGAGGCAGAATATGCAAAAGTGATGCAGTATTCTTTCTCAAATCTGGATCATTTTGATACCTCGTCTCTGATCACGCGAATGACCACGGATGTCACGGTTCTGCAGAATCTGATCAATTCCGGCTTCCGTCCGGTGACGAGAGGTCCGTCGCTTCTGATCCTCGGCATCGGTCTTTCTTTCTGGATGAATCCGAAACTTGCCATTGTTTTTCTGGTGTGTACGCCGGTTCTTGGCATTGTTTTATTTCTGATCGTCCGGAAAGTGGCTCCTATGTATACAAAGCTTCAAACAATCGTTGACCGTCTGAACCATGTTGTGCAGGAGGGTGTGACAGCGATCCGTGCGGTCAAGGCGTTTGTCCGCGGAGAGTACGAAGAAGAAAAATTTGATGCAGTAAATACAGATCTGAGTGTTTCAAGTGAACAGACTTTTCACTATGCGGTTCTGAATCTTCCGGCATTTCAGGTTGTCATGTACAGTGCGATTGTACTGATCATGTGGTTTGGCGGAAATATGATCTTAAGCGGTAGTCTTAAGGTTGGTGATCTGACCGGATTTTTAAGTTATGTCATGCAGGTTGTCAACGCTCTGATGATGATCGCAAATGTTTTTCTGCTGCTGACGAGATCTCTTGCCAGTGCACATCGTATCGCAGAAGTGCTGGATGAGAGAATTGTTCTGAAGTCTCCGGAAAACGGGGTACAGAAGGTCAAAGATGGAAGCGTGGATTTTGAACAGGTATCTTTTAAATATCACAAAGATGCGAAAGCGTATGCACTGTCAGATGTTGATCTGCACATCAAGGCCGGGCAGACGATCGGTGTGGTCGGTGGAACCGGAGCCGCCAAAACGACGCTCGTGCAGCTGATCCCGAGACTTTATGATGCGACCTGCGGCACTGTGAGAGTTGGCGGTGTGGATGTAAAAGCATATGATCTTCATGCACTGCGGGCGGCAGTCGGAATCATTTTGCAGAAAAATGAGCTTTTTTCCGGAACGATACGTGATAACCTGAAATGGGGCGATCTGGATGCAGATGACGAAAAAATCTGGCATGCATGCCGTGTGGCATGTGCGGATGAGTTCCTGGAGCGTTTTCCGGACGGACTGGACACCATGCTTGTGCAGGGAGGAAATAACCTGTCCGGCGGGCAGAAACAGAGACTCTGTATCGCAAGAGCACTTCTTGCCAATGCGAAGATCCTGATCTTTGATGATTCTACCAGTGCAGTCGATACGGCGACGGAAAAGAAGATCCGCAAAGAGCTGGAAAAACTTGGCGATGTGACAAAAATCATCATTGCACAGAGAATTTCTTCTGTGATCCATACGGATCGGATCGTGATCCTGGATGACGGTAAGATCCATAATATCGGAACGCATGAACAGCTTCTTAAGGAGGATGCAATTTATCAGGAAATTTATGCTTCTCAGATGAAAGGAGGAAACAGCGATGGCATCGAAAACGAAGAATGTTAAACGGCCGGAAAATATGCAGCACACACTGCGGATTTTTGTTTCTTATCTTGGACGGCATAAATTTATGCTTCTGATCGTCAGTATTCTGGTAACGGTAAGTGCCCTTGCAAACCTTCTTGGAACTTACATGATACGTCCGGTTGTCAATAATCTTGCAAATGGGGATCTGCATTCACTTGCCATCGGAGTGCTTGTGGCAGCCGGCATTTTTGCCATCGGAGCACTGGCAGCCTGGGGCTATTCTCAGACGATGGTAAAAGCTGCCCAGCAGGTTGTTTTTGATATTCGAAGAGATTTGTTTGCACATATGCAGACACTGCCGCTTCGCTTTTTTGACCAGAAGCGACACGGCGATATCATGAGTCTGTTCACAAACGATATTGATACGATCGCAGATGCTCTCAATAACAGTTTTGCGATGGCAATCCAGAGTTTTATCCAGATGATCGGAACCCTTGTGATCCTATATATCCTGAACTGGAAACTGTCGCTGATCGTGACGGTCTGCTATGGCATCATGTTCTGGTATATGAAATTCAGCGGAGCAAAAAGTAAGGTTTTTTATGCGAAACAGCAGCAGAGCCTTGGTGAGCTGGACGGCTATATTGAAGAAATGGTCAGCGGTCAGAAAGTAGTCAAAGTCTTTAATCATGAACAGGCAAGTCTTCAGGAATTTCTGGAGAAAAATGAAAAACTGCGAAAAGAAGGAACCGGTGCACAGTCTTATGCAGCAACGATGGTTCCGGTAGTCGTAAGTATATCTTATATTAATTATGCAATCGTGGCAGTTCTCGGAGGAATTCTGGCGATGCGTGGGATGGCGGATGTCGGAAGTCTTGCAAGTTATCTGGTGTTTGTGCGTCAGGCGGCACTCCCGATCAATCAGTTTACACAGCAGAGCAATTTCCTGCTCTCCGCACTTGCCGGAGCAGAGCGGGTGTTTGATGTGATGAATCTGGAGCCGGAAGTGGACGAAGGGGATGTGACGCTTGTCAATGTCAGAAAAGAAAATGGCATCCTGAAAGAATGTCAGGAAAAGACCGGAAAATGGGCATGGCGTTCAAAAGATGGAGAACTGACAATGCTTCGCGGTGATGTCCGTTTTGAAAATGTTGATTTTGGTTATACGAAAGAGCATATGATCCTGAAGAATATCAGCCTGTATGCAAAACCGGGACAGAAAATTGCTTTTGTCGGATCGACCGGAGCCGGAAAAACCACGATCACCAACCTGATCAACCGCTTTTATGATGTGCAGGGAGGAACGGTGGTTTACGATGGAATTGATGTGCGAAAGATAAAGAAAGATGCACTGCGACACTCTCTTGGCATCGTGCTTCAGGATACGCATCTGTTTACCGGAACCGTAGCGGATAACATCCGCTTTGGAAAACTGGATGCAACGCAGGAAGAGATCGAGAAGGCGGCACGCATTGCAAATGCATACTCTTTTATCAGACGACTGCCAGATGGTTACGATACCATGGTGACGGCAGATGGGGCAAATCTTTCCCAGGGACAGCGGCAGCTTCTGGCGATCGCAAGGGCAGCAGTAGCCGATCCGCCGGTTCTGATTCTTGATGAGGCGACATCCTCTGTTGATACACGAACCGAAGAACTGATCGAAAAAGGCATGGATCAGCTGATGGAAGGAAGGACCGTGTTTGTTATCGCACATCGATTAAGTACCGTGCGAAATGCCAATGCGATCATGGTACTGGAGCAGGGGAAGATCGTCGAGAGAGGGGATCATGCAGAACTGTTGGAACAAAGAGGGAAATATTATCAGCTTTATCATGGAATGTTTGAGCTGAGCTGAAAGTTATAGGTTTTTCTTTTTCAGTGCAGAAAATGAAAGGAAAATGTTATAGAGTGCCGGACGCAAAAAGACAGGGCACGTGACACGCATCGTTTCCTGTTCGATTTGTGCCGTCTATGATCCGCCGTTCGCTGGAACTCGCAGCTTCGCTGCTCAGACACCGCTCGGCGGCGGAAACTAGACACAAATCTCACGACGGAAACTTGCTACCGTCACTGTACCTCTGTCTTTTTTGCTGTCTGGCACAATCTACATTTCATATCTTTTCTTTTTTACTGTATTGAAAGAAGAAATAGCCTCCGGCGGATTGCAGAGGTGCACATTAAGAAAATCTCTACCGTAAATTTTATTTGCCGTTCTGAAAATATATCTGCTCTTCTTTTATCGGGGAATAGCGAATCAGTTCTTTTGCTTCCAGATTTTCTTTATGCATATCAACGGCACTGATCTGATGATTATCATACGTCGTGTAATAATAAATCCCTTTATCGGCATTGCAGCAGGAGGTGTAGATCGTGATTTCATATTTTCCTTCGGCAACTTCGCAGCAGCCTCTGCTCTGTTCCACGGAACCTAAAATATGGAAAAACTGGCTTACACTGGAAGCTTCGCTTTCATCAGAAATAGCGTGCATTTTGGTAAACGCCACGCGGATGAAACGCGACTGAGAGGAGAGGTCTCCTGGAAGTCCGAGTGCCCCCATGCCGCGGCTGTAAGTGTTCAGGTTTAATTTATCGGAGAAATGATTCTCCGGTGATTTGGCGGAAAGCTGCATATAATTGTTGAGCTGAAACAGCTGCAGGTCAAACGGTGGATTGTTGGTCAGTACACCGACCGGGTTGTCATAAATTTTCATGCCATCTGCAACACATTCTACGGTGATGCTTTCGCTGCGGTCAGCGATCAGCCAGTGCAGGCTGGATGATGGAAACTGGTCGCTGAACGGTGTGTCACATAAATTCATGCGGCCAAGAAAGCTCCTTACTTCTTTTACGGTGGCACACTGTCCTAAAATCCAAGGAATAAATTCAAAAGATGCGATATTTTCTTCTGAATCAGAAAGCGGCTGGTAATGAGCATTTCCGACAAAATTCAGTCCTGCCATGCCAAGTCCTTTTTCGTTGATGGCATCGTAATAGAGCGGATAATTGTCGGCACAGCATGCCATGCCAATCAGTGCATAGTGATTTTCCAGTGTTTTTGTGTGGCGGAAAACGAAAGGATAGTTTCGTGGTGTAATGATGATCTCATCACCATAGGAAAATTCATAGTCTAAAGTACGTCCGAAATAAAAATCTTTTGTTTTATAAGTTGCTGCGGTACACATATTCAATTCCTCCAATATCATACATTTTGATGTGTGAAAAATTCAGAGCATCTCATTTTTTAAAACAAATTCGTTTTTGTGAAAATCTAAGATCCCTTCTTTTTTCATACGGGAAAGTTCTTTTGACAGGGCACTGCGATCCAGATTCAGGTAGTCTGCCATTTGCTGCCGGTCGAACGGAATCTGAAAACGATGGTTGCCGTGTTTCCGGGACTGTGCGGACAGATAGGTCAGCAGTCGGCTGCGAACTGTTTTTGAAGAAGTGCAGAAAATCCGTTCTGAGAGCATCAAATTTTTGCGGCTACACATTGCAAGAAGGCTGCGTTGTATTTTCGAATACCAGGAAGAAGTGCAGTTTTTTTCCTGTAAAACTTTCAGATTCAAAAAAAGAATTTCGCAGTTGCTGGCGGCAACGGCATCTACCATCATCGGTTCCCGGCACAGGGCATAGGTTTCTGCAAAAATATGTCCTTCATTCATATTTCCCAGAATGCTCTTATTTCCCCAGAAATCAATGTTTTCTACATTTACGCTTCCGGATAAAACAATGCCGATTTCAGAAACAGTGGAACCGGTAGAAAATATAATATCATTCTTTTTGTAAGAAGCCGTCCGCAGACAGCCGGAAGTCTTCATTTGTTCCAGTTCCTGATCGGAAAGGCTCTGAAACAGAGGCAGTTCTAAAAAGTTCATAAAGTCTCCTGTCAGGTCAAAACAACAGTATGCGGAAAAATAGTACTGTTGATATTTAACGGTATTTTGATTGTGATTCAGTGGTTATAACCACCGATTTTTCTCAGATGTTATGTTAGGATCAGGTCAAAGTCAGGCAGAGATTTTAGACCGGAAAAAATGGTTTGACAGAAAATCTGCTGGCTTTGTTCAGCATCATACTACACGGAAAACAGAAAAGCAAGGGGCACTGTGAAGGTATGGACAGTGATTGAAAAAAATTGATGTCTGCCCGGCAGTGAAAAAAAGATTTCAGGTGTGATTATTAGGAGGAATATAGATAAATGATAAGAAAAATTATTGAGATAAACGAAGAAAAATGCAATGGATGTGGTTTATGTGCGAAAGCCTGTCATGAAAATGCGATTGGTATGGTAAATGGAAAGGCAAAATTATTGCGGGATGATTATTGTGACGGACTGGGAGACTGTCTGCCGACCTGCCCAACCGGAGCGATCACGTTTGTTGAGCGGGAAGCAGCGGCATATGACGAAGCAGCTGTGGAAGCAAATAAGAGAAAAAAGAACAGGCAGTGGCCGATCCAGATTCAGCTTACGCCGGTCAATGCCCCTTATTTTGACGGGGCAGATCTTTTAATCGCAGCAGACTGTACTGCGTTTGCATACGCAAATTTTGCAAAAGAGATCCAGAAGGGAAAAATCACGCTGATCGGATGTCCGAAACTGGATCCGGTTGATTACAGTGAGAAACTTACGGCAATCCTGGAACAGAATGATGTGAAAAGTGTGACAATCATAAGGATGGAAGTGCCATGCTGCGGCGGAATTCAAAATGCAGCTGTGACAGCAATGAAAAAAAGTGGTAAATTTATACCATGGCAGGTGCTTACAGTGTCGGTAGAGGGAGAAGTTTTATGAAAAGAGCAGTTTAAAATGTTGCTGGTCGTTGTGTTCTAGGCATCGTCTTCATCGTGAGATTTGCTGCCGATTACACCGGCAACCACAGCAACCACGCAGGAAACGATCACAGCCGCAAGGACGGCGATAGAGATAATAGCAATGATCATATAAATTCCACCTTTCTTTTCGGTTTGAGAATGGTAATGCCAGAGATAAAGTACCTGATCGTCTTTTGACCCTGTCATCAGTGGAATTATTATAGCACAAAATCAGAAAAAAAACAGTGAAAACTTTACAGGAAAGAAAGAGAAGTGCTATAATGAGCAAAAATGACAATGGGATAGAAAGTTTTATCCAGGAATGATGGGAGGATTTAAAAATGCAGTTAGAAGCATTAAGAAAAGACATGGTAGCAGCTATGAAGGCAAAAGATAAAGAACGCAAGGAAGCAATTTCTTCTCTGGTTTCTGCAGTAAAAAAAGCAGCGATCGATGCCGGATGCAGAGATGATATTCCGGAAAGCATGGTTGATCAGGTAATTCTGAAAGAGCTGAAAACAGCAAAAGAACAGATCGATACCTGTCCGGACTCCAGACAGGATCTAAAAGCAGAATATCAGTTCCGTTACGATGTGATCAAAGAATATGCACCGGCTCAGATGAGTGCAGAAGAGGTTAAAGCTTACATTCAGGAAAAATTTGCCGAGGTCGTTGCTACAAAAAATAAAGGCATGATCATGAAAAATGTAATGGCAGATATGAAAGGAAAAGCAGACGGAAAAGTCATCAACCAGGTGGTTGCAGAACTCTGCAAATAATCATTCATGGAAAAAAACAAAACAAAAAAAGCAGCAGTCTGTCCGGTGGCGAAAAAATGCGGCGGATGTGAATTTCAGGGAATGCCTTATGCAGAACAGCTGAAGCACAAAGAGAAACGTGTGCGGATCCTTCTGGATTCTTTTGGAAAAGTACATCCGATCATCGGAATGAAAGATCCGTATCATTACCGCAATAAAGTGCATGCTGTGTTTGACCGTGACCGCAGAGGCAATGCGATTTCCGGTGTTTACCAGAAAGGCACACACAAGGTTGTTCCGGTGGACTCCTGCATGATCGAGGATCAGAAAGCAGATGAGATCATCGTCACGATCCGAGGACTTCTGAAATCTTTTAAAATCAAAACGTACGATGAAGATACACAGTATGGGCTTTTGCGTCATGTGCTGATCCGGCACGGATTTTCTACCGGAGAGATCATGGTCGTGCTCGTCACGGCATCGCCGGTATTTCCATCCAAGAACAATTTTGTCAAAGCACTGCGAAAAGTTCATCCGGAGATTACGACGGTCGTTCAGAATATCAACGACCGGGGAACCAGCATGGTACTTGGAACACGAGACGTCGTTCTCTATGGAAAAGGATTTATCGAAGATAAACTCTGTGGCTGCACGTTCCGCATTTCTGCACAGTCGTTCTATCAGGTCAATCCGGTACAGACGGAGATCCTCTATCAGAAAGCAATCGAAGCGGCGGGGCTGACCGGAAAAGAAACCGTGCTCGATGCGTACTGTGGGATCGGCACGATCGGTCTGATCGCAGCATCAAAGGCAAAACAGGTGACCGGCGTAGAACTTAATAAAGAAGCTGTCCGTGATGCCATTAAAAATGCAAAGCGAAATCAGACAAAAAATATCACTTTCTACTGCGAAGATGCCGGAGAATTTATGCTGAAAATGGCTGCAGAAGATCAGCAGCTGGATGTTGTTTTCATGGATCCGCCGCGCAGTGGCAGCAGTGAAGTATTTCTGGATTGCCTTGCAAAACTGGCACCGAAAAAGGTGGTTTATGTTTCCTGTAATCCGGAAACGCTGGCAAGAGATCTTCGCATTTTAAAGAAAAAAGGCTATCAGATGCAGGAGGCCTGGCCGGTTGATATGTTTCCGTTTTGTGATCACGTTGAGACGGTTGTCTTGCTTTCCAAGGGTGAGGTCGACTCGAAAAAGATTCGGG
>ENA-UOJJ01004345-UOJJ01004345.1-human-gut-metagenome-genome-assembly--contig:-CS66-NODE-4345-length-13440-cov-5.863653_pt1 | contig 13440 bp, 10 predicted proteins | sample MGYA00242343_ERZ723890 | MGnify/ENA metagenome assembly ERZ723890 | reverse complement strand
ATTTTGCTCTGGAGAGCTATGAGGTGGAGGCATCTGGTTATCTGTTGAAGCCTGCGGAGGAAGAGCAGACGACTGCACTTTTGCATAGACTGCTGAAGCCGGAGCTTCGCAAACGTATTTCTGTGAAATGCCGAAGACAGTACCGTTATCCATTTGTGGATGAAATTTTATATCTGGAAAGTGATCGCCATACGGTAACCTTACATATGCTGGACGGTTCGGAGATTGAGACCACGGAGAAGCTGGGGGATCTGGAGAAACAGATAGATGACCCTCGTTTTTGTCGTTGTCATCAAAGTTATCTGGTAAACATGGAGCACATTACAGATGTGCAGGAGGATTTTATTCTTCGAAATGGAGCCCAGGTTCCCATCAGGGTAAGAGGACGTAAGGATGTACTGGATAGCTATAATGACTATTTTAAAAAACAGTCCGCAGAGGGCTGAGAGATTCGCTGCAATATAAGTCGGATAGAGAACTGGATAAAGTAAAAATTAAGATCCCCCCTAAGCGGATAAGGAATTCTGCTTAAGGGGGATTGTTTGTGCAACAGGCGGGCCAAAGTCCATGTTTGCATGAAATCTTGGCGATTGATGCAATCATATATATTGGGAAATTCAAAACATAGCTGCCTTAATCCCGGGCAAACAAATCCCTTGTATACACCTTCTCCTTCACATCATCCAGAACCCGGTCATACCGGTTTGCCAGAATGCACTGGCTTTTTTCTTTAAATTCCTTCAGATCATTTACCACCTTGCTTCCGAAAAAGGTAGAGCCGTTTTCCAAAGTAGGCTCATAGATAATAACAGTGGCTCCTTTTGCCTTGATCCGCTTCATAACCCCCTGGATGCTGCTCTGACGGAAGTTGTCAGAATTGCTTTTCATGGTCAGCCGGTAGACGCCGATCACCACCTCTTTTTCCATGGCAGACTGGTACAGATTGTCCTCATTATAGCTGTAATAGCCAGTTCTCTGAAGCACCTGGTCTGCAATAAAATCCTTGCGGGTGCGGTTGCTCTCCACAATGGCGGACATCATATTCTGTGGGACATCATCATAGTTAGCGAGCAGCTGCTTGGTGTCTTTGGGCAGACAATAGCCGCCATATCCGAAAGAGGGATTGTTGTAATGGGTTCCGATCCTGGGATCCAGACACACGCCGTTTATAATATCACGGGTGTTCAGCCCCTTCATTTCTGCATAAGTATCCAACTCATTAAAATAAGAAACGCGAAGGGCCAGATAGGTGTTGGCAAAAAGCTTTACCGCTTCCGCTTCTGTGAAGCCCATAAATAAGGTATCAATGTTTTCCTTCAAAGCGCCCTCTTTTAGAAGATCAGCGAAAGTATGGGCAGCTTCGGCAGTCTTCTCATCGCAGGAAACAATGATCCTGCTGGGATAAAGATTGTCATAAAGCGCCTTGGATTCCCGGAGAAATTCCGGGCTGAAAATAATATTAGGGTTATGGAATTTCTGGCGTACAGATTTGGTATATCCAACGGGAATTGTGGATTTGATCACAATAACGGCAGAAGGATTTACCTTTGTAACCAGGTCAATGACTGCTTCCACGGAGGAAGTGTCGAAATAATTTTTCCGGCTGTCATAGTTGGTGGGAGTCGCCACGATTACAAAGTCAGCCGACTGATAGGCAGATGCGCCATCTGTGGTGGCAGTAAGGTCCAGCTCTTTTTCTGCCAGATATTTTTCAATATATTCGTCCTGGATGGTGGATTTGCGTTTGTTGATCAGAGCAACCTTCTCTGGAATTATGTCAACCGCAGTAACATGGTTATGCTGTGCAAGAAGAACAGAAAGGGAAAGCCCGACATAGCCAGTACCAGCGACTGCAATGGATTTATTCATAGGAACGTCCTTTCTTAAAAAAGTCTAAAATTATGAAAAAACAGTTTAAAATCGAAAATTATGTGTTACAATATATCCCACTAATTGAGAAAATAATAAAAATATTTGTCGCATATAGTTTTATCAATCATAACATGACGAGCGGCAAATTGCAATGCAGCCTGTTCGATGATTCAGGATGATCCGAGGAACGGTTTGCTAGTCACGGAGTGAACAGTAACGGGGATGGAAGGGGCTGGCCATTGTGAAGCGCAATTGCACAAAGGGCGAAAATAAGTGTAGGAGGAACCGATTATGTGTACAGCAGCAACCTATAAAACAAAGGATTTCTATTTTGGAAGAACACTGGATTATGAGATTTCTTATGGAGACCAGGTGGTGGTCACTCCCAGAAACTATGTGTTTGACCTGCGTCAGGGCGGTCGGCTGAAAAGTCACTATGCCATGATCGGAATGGCTTGTGTGATGCAGGATTACCCATTATATTATGATGCAGTCAATGAGAAGGGGCTTGGAATTGCCGGCCTTAATTTTGTTGGAAATGCCCATTACAAAAAGCCAGTGGAGGGAAAGGACAACATCACCCAGTTTGAGCTGATCCCCTGGATCCTTGGAAAGTGTGCAACTGTAAAAGAAGCGCGCAGGCTTCTTGCCAGAATGAACCTGATCGACACTCCATTTCTGGAAAATCTGCCAGTGGCCCAGCTGCACTGGATCATTGCAGATAAAGAAGAGTGCATCACCCTGGAATCTGTAGAAGAAGGCTTGAAGATTTATGAAAATCCGGTTGGTGTCCTTACCAACAATCCACCGTTTCAGTACCAGATGTTCAATCTGAACAATTATATGCACCTTGCTGTGGAAAACAGGGAGAATACGTTTTCAAAAGATCTGGACCTGAACCAGTATAGCCGTGGAATGGGAGGCCTGGGCCTTCCGGGAGATCTTTCTTCCCAGTCCAGATTTGTGAGAGTGGCTTTTGTGAAAATGAATTCTCTGTCTGGGAATTCTGAGGAAGAAAGCGTAAGCCAGTTTTTCCACATCCTTGGCAGCGTGGATCAGCAAAGAGGCTGCTGCAAGCGGGGAGAAGACAAGTATGAGATTACCCTGTATACCTCCTGCTGCAATGCAGATAAGGGAATCTACTATTACAATACCTACGACAATCATCAGATCAGTGCAGTAGATATGCACAAAACGAATCTGGACGGGGAAAACCTTTCCACTTTTGCGCTGGTAAAAGGGGAGCAGATTTATATGCAAAACTAAGGGAATGGCTGCTGCGATAACCAGCAAAATTTGCAGAGCGTGTTTTAGTTCGCTTTTTTATTGCAAAATCTAAATTTAGTGTTATAATGAACTATCATAGAATCTGATGGCGAATTCATATGAGTTCGCCATTTTCTATAAAATAACTCTGGCACTCATAATAAACGAGTGCTGATAATACAAGGAGGAAACATGTATGATCACAATACCAGTTTATGAACTTCTTCTTTTACCGGAAGTTACATTTTTCTTTAAAAAAGATATGTTTCCGGAAGGCAGGATCAAAGAACAGAATATAGGAGAAGAAATTCTCTTTGTTTTACAGAAAAAAGAGATGGCTCCAGAGGAAATTTCCATGGAAAATATTTTTCCAGTGGGAGTAATGGGAACCATTGAGAGCATAGATGAGGAAGGCAGCGTCAAGGTTACGACGAAAGGCAGGGTACAGGTAACGGCTGTAGAATATGTGGATGGAGTCGTGCAGGCAGAAGCCGTTGACCTTCCGGATATTCAGGACATTTCCCCGGAGGAAGAGAAGGCGAAGTTTGATAAGATCAAGAAAGAACTGATGGATTTTGCAAAAGGCTTTCAGTGGGGCGTCTGGGTACGCAGCATGATCTACCATTGGAAAAGCTATCCGGAAGCCGTCAGTGCCCTGGCTGGTTATATGAGCCTTTCCTGGGAAGAAAAATACCATATGATCGAGGTGGATTCCAGGAAAGAACGCATGCATCTGATGGAAGAGGCTGTCTATGAGCTGATGGAGATTTTCCGTGTCAGTGAGGAAGCTGAGACTGCGCAGAAGAACTCCAATGAGAAAGTTTACCGGGAGTCCGCTATCCGGAAGCAGATCGAATTTCTTCAGCAGCAGCTGGACGAAATGCATCCGGAGAATATTTCTGATGTGCGCCGTTTCCAGAAGAAAATCCAGGAATCCGGCATGAATGAGGAAGCACGCAAAGAAGCTGAAAAGGTGCTGAACCGCATGAAGCAGGAAGGAAAAGACAGCCATGAGTATGGTATGCTGTATGATTATCTGGACTTTGCTACAAGTCTTTCCTGGAAGACAGAGGAACCTGCTGAAATTGATTTGAACGAGGCAGAAGAAATCCTGAATGAAGACCATTATGGGTTGAAAAAAGTAAAAGAGCGAATTATCCAGCAGCTTGCTGTTATGGCTCTTAATAAGAAACAGTCTGGTTCCATTTTATTGTTTGTAGGTGCGCCTGGAACTGGAAAAACCAGTATCGGACAGAGTATTGCCCGTGCGCTTCACCGTAAATACGTGCGTATCAGTCTTGGTGGAATCCGTGATGAAGCGGAAATTCGAGGACACAGAAGAACCTACATAGGTGCTATGCCAGGCAGGATTATGGAAGGAATGAAGAGAAGCGGAGCTGCAAATCCGGTTATGGTACTGGATGAGGTGGACAAGCTCGCCAAAGATTACGGCGGTGATCCGGCAAGTGCTCTTCTGGAAGTGCTGGATCCGGAGCAGAACGGAAGCTTTACAGACCATTATATGAATGTTCCTTATGATCTTTCCAATGTGCTTTTTGTGTGTACAGCCAATTCCACCGATACCATTCCTGAGCCATTGCTCAATCGTATGGAAGTAATCCAGTTTCCTGGATATACTGCAGTAGAGAAGTTTCAGATCGCGAGACGTCATCTTTTGCCGAAAGCAATGAAGAGCATGGGAATCAAAGCCCAGAATCTGAAGGTGACAGATGAGGCAATCCGCCGCATTATTGAAGAGTATACAGCGGAGGCTGGTGTCCGCGGACTGAAGAAGCAGATGGATGTGTTATGCAGATATGCAGCTGTGAAGCTGGTAAAGGGTGAGCAGAAGAGCATTACGGTAAGTGAGAAGCGTGTAGCAGAATTTTTGGGACATGGAATTCATCATGAGAAGATTCTGGAAAACCCAGTGCCTGGAGTTGTAACCGGTCTTGCCTGGACCAGTGCTGGTGGAGAAATCCTTTTTATCGAAACTTCTTTTACAAAAGGCGATGGAAAGGTGATCATTACCGGACAGCTTGGAGATGTGATGAAAGAGTCCGCCCAGATTGCCATTACTCTTGTGAAGTCCCTCTATCCGGAATTTGCAGATAAATTCAAGGAAAATGATCTTCACATCCATGTGCCGGCAGGAGCAGTTCCCAAGGATGGCCCATCAGCAGGCATCACGCTGGTAACTGCATTATCCTCTCTGGTGACAGGAAAGCCTGCACCAGCAGAAATAGCAATGACAGGAGAAGTTTCCCTTCGCGGCGGTGTTATGCCTATTGGCGGATTGCCGGAGAAGCTGATGGCTGCCCAAAGAGCTGGCGTAAAGCATGTGTTTATTCCATATGAGAATATGGATGATCTTGATGATGTGGCCGATGAGGTAAAAGAGAAGCTTGAGATTACACCAGTTAAGACCGTGCAGGAGGTTCTGGATTACTGTTTACAGCCTGCACGGTAACAGGCTCTGGAAAAGCTGCTGATATAATAATTTTTTTACCAAAACATATTTTCAGGTTCAAAGAGAGAATTAACAATTAAAATTACAAAAACTATAAGAAGTATGTTATAATAAGTGTACTAAATGAAACAACTGCAAAGACAGAAGTGCAGTGCATGGAAGCCGTTACAGAGTATGAGGCTTTCATTAAAGATCAGATTATAACCCAGACAGAAAGTTGGAGGAAAAGTTATGAAGAAAGGCAAATTATTAGCTACGCTACTCTGCAGCGCATCAATGGTTATGGGAAGCATGGTTCCCACAGTACCGGCTATGGCAGATGCTATGAAGGTTGTTACACTTGGCGCAGATCTTTCAGATGAGCAGAAGAACACCATGCTGAAATATTTTAAAGTAGATTCCAGCCAGGTACAGATTATCTACGTTACCAATCAGGATGAGAGGGATCACTTAAGTTCCTATGTTCCGCTGGAGCAGATTGGTACAAGAACAGTGAGCTGCGCTTATGTGAAGCCTACCACATCCGGTGGCATCAAGGTTCGTACCGCCAATTTGAACTGGGTTACCTGCAATATGATTGCAAGTTCCCTTTCCACATCTGGTGTTACCAACTGTGAGGTTGTTGCTGCATGCCCATTCGAGGTATCCGGTACAGGAGCACTGACTGGTATCCAGATGGCATATGAGACTGCCAGTGGACAGAAGCTTGACGAGACCAAGAAGGAGCTTGCTACTGAGGAGATGGTAGTTACAGGTAATCTTGCTGATTCTGTAGGACAGAATGACGCTACCACTGTTATTAACCAGGCGAAAATGCAGGTTATTGCAGACAATGTTCAGAATGCAGATGATATCTACAATATTGTCGTAAATATCTCCAATAATAACAATGTAACTCTTACAGATGATGAGATTAATACCATCGTAAACCTGCTTCAGCAGATTTCCCAGCAGGACTATGATTACTCTGAGATGCAGGAAACTCTGGAGCGTGTAAATGACAATGTAACAGGAAAGGCAGAGGAGAGCAGTGATTCATCAGATGATGAGGACAGTATTGTGGATAATGTAGACCAGAGTGCTCTTGGTGACAATGTTATCGAGAGTTCTACAGAGGATCCGGGACTTGCTGAGGAGACTGGAGCTGCAGACGAATCCGGTGAAGAATCCTGGGAAGAATTTCCGGCTTCTGATGATTCCGGCGAGAACACAGATGGAAGTACAGATGAGCCAGCTGATGGTGACATCAGTGAAGTTGGCGGAACAGATACTGGTGATGGCAGTGATTCTTCCGAAGAGATCACAGATATATCCCAGCTGAATACAGATTTCCTTGGCGATGATGCGAAAGCGAAATTTGAAAAAGCGAAGACCTTCTGTCAAGGAGAGTACAGCGGTGATGAGGATGCTCTTTACGAAGTAATGGGAGATGATGCTGCAGTTACTGTAACACTTGATTCTGACACAGCCAACAAGCTTTCCATCAAAGTTCTTCAGAAATACCTTGGTATCCTTGGAAATGGTGCTGTTTCCTATCAGGAGGATGGAACTGAGAAATACATTACACCAGAACTGAATATGCTGGATAAAGAGATGAAGAAACTTTTCGGCATTGATGTGATCGATGATGGTGAGTCTTCTGAGGATATTGATGTTCTTGGCGATGCAGTATCTTCTGATGATAAAGATACCCTGTATAAAGATACTATGAAGTTCTTTGAGAAACTTTATGGTGAGAGTTCAGAATCCAGTGATTCAGCTGACGGCTCTGAAAATGTGACAACAGATGAAAGTGCTACAGATGAAGTAGGCGATGAGTCTTATGACGAGACTATTGATGAAGAGTCCTACGAAGAATAACAGACCTGAATTCGGAAGAATACTGTTGAATAGTATGTGTTGATGCTCCAGGAGATGACATGTCTGCTGGTGGAAAAGGTACAGAAACTGATATCCAGTGGGATATTGGGGACTGTACCTTTTTTTGCAGAAAATAACTGTCCTCTTAAAAATAATCAAAACTGTCTATTGAAGACATACCAGTATCTCGCTATGATAAGTGCTAATTAGATACTGCAGTATAAAAAGCAGTGATTAAACAGGAAACATTGGAGCTTGTTTGAGAAATCATTCCTGCAACTTGTGAGGCACATCTTGCAGAATGTTTTTCAATATGTACCAGGTTTCCGGGAAAGAGAGAGAAACCTATGAACAAACAGAATTCTACCATTATGAAACTTGCAGAGACTGCACTTCTTGCAGCACTTTGCTATGTATCTTTTACATTTTTGCAGATTAAGATTCCGGTACCGGGTGGAGATGCTACTTCTCTTCACATCGGAAATACCTTCTGCGTGCTTGGAGCTCTGCTTCTTGGCGGTTGGTACGGCGGTCTTGCTGGTTCTATTGGAATGACTATTGCAGACCTTATGGATCCGGTTTACATTACAGGAGCACCCAAGACTTTTGTCCTGAAGCTTTGCATCGGTCTTATAACAGGTCTTGTAGCCCACAAGATTGCAAAGATCAATGAGACGAACGACAAGAAATACGTATTCAAATGGAGTCTGATCGCTTCCATTGCAGGTCTTGCTTTTAATGTGATCGCAGATCCCATCGTTGGCTATTTCTACAAACAGTACATTCTTGGTCAGCCCCAGGAAGTAGCGAGCATCCTTGCAAAATTAAGCGCCGGTGCTACATTTGTAAATGCAATTGTATCTACAATCCTGGTTGTGATTATTTACAATGCAGTTCGTCCAGCCCTTATTAAGGCAAATCTGATTCATGTATATGTAACTGCAGCGAATGCGAAATAAGAAGAAAATAACCATCTGGAAAAGTCAGAATATAAGACAAGTGAAAGCTCTGGAATGTCTGAACCGTGTACCGCCATTGAAAGTCAGATTTAGAATCTGACGATAGGAAGCGAGTTCAGGCAGTCCGGAGTTTTTTTGTGTTGTTAATGAGACTGAGATGTCTGTTAAAAAAAGAAGATGAATGGCTGGCAGTTTATAAAATTTTAAGATTAGTGAAATTTTTATGACTTTTTCTCAGAACCCCTGGAAACACTGGCAAATTGAGAAATTGTGTGCTACAATGTTACCTAAATCGCAAAAGCAAAGGAGTAGTGCTATGAGTCTGGCAGTAGTAACCCTGAAAAAGGGAGAAGGACGTCTTTTGAAATCCGGCGGAATGTGGATTTTTGATAATGAAGTAGCTTCTATTATGGGAAGCTTTGTAAATGGAGATATTGTACTGGTTCATGATTTTGACGGATATCCTCTGGGAAGAGGATTCATCAATACGAATTCCAGGATTGTGGTACGTCTTCTTTCAAGAGATGAGAATACTGTGATCGATGAGGAATTTTTTGAGAAAAGAGTGCGGGATGCATGGGAGTATCGTAAGAAAGTAACGGATACTTCAAGCTGTCGCGTGATCTTCGGAGAGGCAGATTTTCTGCCGGGTTTTATTGTGGACAAGTTTTCTGATGTGCTGGTGGTACAGTCCCTTGCACTTGGAATCGACCGTTATAAAGAGATGCTGGTGGAACTTCTGAAGAAAGTTCTGGCAGAGGATGGTATCCGGATCTGCGGCGTTTACGAGAGAAGTGACGTGAAAGTACGTAAGCAGGAGGGAATGGAGCCATATAAGGGCTTTATTGGTGAAGAGTTCCCTACTTTGGTTGAAATTGTGGAAAATGGTGTAAAATATCAGGTGGATGTAAAAGACGGTCAGAAGACAGGATTTTTCCTGGATCAGAAATACAATCGTCTGGCAATCCAGAAGCTTTGCAGGAATGCCAGAGTTCTGGACTGTTTTACCCATACTGGTTCTTTTGCTTTAAATGCAGGATATGCAGGAGCGAAAGAAGTAACTGGTGTGGATGCTTCACAGCTTGCAGTTGATCAGGCTACAGCCAATGCAGCTTTAAACGGACTTTCTGATTCTGTAAAATTTATCTGTGAGGACGTCTTCGATCTTCTTCCGAAACTGGAAGAGAAAGGCGAGAAATATGACGTGGTGATTCTGGATCCACCTGCATTTACCAAGTCAAGAAGCTCTGTTAAGAATGCAGTGAAAGGCTATCGTGAGATCAATCTTCGTGCCATGAAGCTGGTGAAAGACGGCGGTTTCCTTGCAACCTGTTCCTGTTCACATTTTATGGATTACCAGCTTTTTACCCAGACCATCGGGCAGGCTGCCAGAAATGTGCATAAACGTCTCCGTCAGGTAGAATATCGCACCCAGGCACCAGATCATCCGATCTTATGGTCTGCTGATGAATCTTATTATCTGAAATTTTACATTTTTCAAGTCTGCAGCGACAGATAGGAAAAGACGGAATGATTGCTGGTTGTTTTGTGAACCATAATAGTGAATGTACAGAATCAGGGATAGGGAAATAATATAATAACAAAAGAGCGACAGAAACTTATTCCAGGAAGATAAGTTCACAAGAAAGAAGGTATTTTATTGAAAGAAAAATTTATGAGATTTATGCAGGGACGCAACGGAGTGGATCAGTTTGCAAGATTCACTATGGGAGTGGCACTGGCTGCTATTGTGCTCACCTTATTTACTGGGACCAGAAGTGGAATTGGCGCATTTTTGGATCTGTTTGGAATGGCTGCCATTGTTTATACTTATTTCAGGATTTTTTCCAAAAATATTTCCAAACGTTATCAGGAGAATCAGAAGTATCTTCAGATGACAGATAAGTTAAGAGCCCGTTTCCAGAAAGAGAAGCGAATGATGAGCCAGCGCAAGGACTATCATATTTACAGCTGTCCTGGCTGCGGTCAGAAAATCCGTATTCCCAGAGGCGGATTTAAGAAAGTGGAGATTGAATGTCCTAAGTGTCATACCAAATTTATAAAGAGGCGCTGATATGTTTGGATATATTGTAATGAACAAGCCGGAGATCAAGATGAAGGATTTTGACATGTACAGAACCTTTTACTGCGGACTCTGCAGGGAACTGCGTGAGAAATACGGGATATCCGGCCAGATTACATTAAGCTATGATATGACTTTTGTGATCATGCTTCTTTCCGGCCTTTATGAGCCAAAGACGTACAAGGGCACTACCAGATGCATTCTTCATCCTGTGAGAAAACAGCCAGTTCGAAAGAATGTGATGACAGAATACTGTGCAGACATGAATATACTTTTAACTTATTATAAATGTCTGGATGACTGGAACGATGACAGAAAATATGTGAAGCTTGGTTACGCCAGGCTTCTCGAGGGGAAAAATAACCGTCTGTTAAAACTTTATCCAGATAAGGCGAAGCGGATCGTCGAACTTCTGGATGAGCTTTCCGCTTTGGAGAAACAGGGAGAGACAGATATAGACAGAATGTCCGGGATTTTTGGGCATATTATGGAGGAGATTCTTGCTTACAGGCAGGATGAGTGGGAGAAAAGCCTTCGAAGAATTGGCTTTTATCTTGGCAAATTCATCTATCTTCTGGATGCATATGATGATGTGGAAGAAGATGTGAAAAATAAAGATTACAATCCTTTCGCAAAAAAATATACAATGGAAGGGTTTGAGGGGGAAGTACGCCAGATCCTCATGATGATGATGGCGGAAACCTGCAGAGAATTCGAGAAGCTTCCTATTATAAAATATGGGGATATTCTTCGGAACATTTTATATTCCGGTGTGTGGTGCCGCTTTGAGGAAGTGAGCAGGAAGCGCAGGGAAGAACGGGAGAAAGAACATGTTGGATCCATATAGCGTACTGGGAGTTTCCAGAAATGCAACAGATGAAGAAATAAAGAAGGCATACAGAAAGTTAAGCCGGAAGTACCATCCGGATGCGAATATTAACAATCCGAACAAGGATCAGGCAGAAGAGAAGTTTAAGGAAGTACAGCAGGCATATGAGCAGATCATGAGAGAACGCGAGTATGGAAGCAGTGGTGGATCTTCCGGCGGATACGGTGGTTATGGATATGGAGGATTTGGCGGCTTTGGAGGACAGCAGCGCCAGAGCACTTATGAAGATGAGGAAAGTGTGCGCAGACGTGCAGCAGCTAATTTTGTTCAGAGCGGACATTATCAGGAGGCTATGAATGTGTTGAATTCCCTTTCCCAGAAGAATGGAGAGTGGTATTATATTTCCTCCATGGCGAACATGGGAATGGGGAATAATGTAAAAGCGCTGGAGCATATTCGTGAAGCTGTGCGCCAGGAGCCGAATAATCAGCAGTACCGTATGCTCCTGAACCGGATGGAGGGCGGCGGAAGCTGGTATGAGACACAGCAAGGACCGTTTGGAGGAATGCCAGTGGCAGGGGATGATATGTGCCTGAAGCTTTGTCTGGCGAATGCGCTTTGCGGAATGTGCTGTCCGGGAAGCGGAGTGCTGTGCTGTTGATAAAGTAGAAGTTTATGATACTGTACCGTGGAGAAGGATGCCATTGTACAGTATTCTTTTTTGAGGTGTTTTGATGTTACCAGAGAACAGTAACCTTTGAATGACAGATTTTGTTAAAAATCAATTGACAAGAAAACTCGCACGTATTAAACTGTTAAAGCGTGAAATAGATATAGATACCGCAGACGTGAAGCATCTGACGTTCGTATGGGATAATACAGCTTTTGGGGGCTGCATGACCATTTGTGGGGATTGTGCATCTGGCGTGCGGTAGTATAGGAGGAATCAGATAATGAGTATTCGTATTGGTATCCTGGGATATGGTAACCTGGGACGTGGCGTAGAATGTGCGATCAAACACAATCCTGATATGGAACTGGTGGGAGTTTTTACCCGTCGTGCTCCTGAAAGTGTTAAAATTCTGACAGAGACAGCGAAGGTATATTCTGTAGATGATGCTGAGAAGATGAAAGACCAGATTGATGTTATGATTCTTTGCGGCGGAAGTGCTACTGATCTGCCGGAGCAGACACCTAAGTATGCCCAGTGGTTCAATGTGGTAGACAGCTTTGATACCCATAAGAGAATCCCAGAACATTTTGCAAATGTGGACAAAGCTGCTTCTGAGAGCGGTCATGTTGGAATTATTTCTGTAGGCTGGGATCCGGGAATGTTTTCTCTGAACCGCATGTATGCAAATGCAATCCTGACAAACGGCAAGGATTACACATTCTGGGGAAAAGGTGTAAGTCAGGGACATTCTGATGCAATCCGCCGTATCAAAGGAGTAAAGGATGGCAAACAGTACACCATCCCAGTTGAGTCTGCTCTGGAAGCAGTAAGAAGCGGAAAGAATCCGGAGCTTACTACAAGAGAGAAACATACCAGAGAGTGTTTCGTAGTAGCTGAAGAAGGCGCTGATCTTGCAAGGATTGAGAATGAGATCAAGACTATGCCGAACTACTTTGATGAATACGATACCACAGTACATTTTATTTCCGAAGAGGAACTGAAACGTGACCACAGCGGAATTCCGCACGGTGGATTTGTAATCCGCACAGGCAAGACTGGCTGGAACGATGAGAATAGCCATGTGATCGAATATAGCCTGAAACTGGATTCCAATCCGGAATTTACTTCTTCTGTAATCATTGCATATGCAAGAGCTGCATACCGCATGAACCAGGAAGGACAGAATGGCTGCAAGACGGTATTTGATGTAGCACCTGCTTACTTAAGCGCTCTGAGCGGAGAAGAATTAAGAAAACATCTGTTATAATTACTTTATAACAGAAATATTACAGAATTTATAAAAGGACAGTTCTTTCACATTGTGTGGGGCTGTTCTTTTTTTATGGAAAATACCTTTGAAAACATTGCTTTTAAAGAGAAAATAATACGAAAATATTGTGAAAACTTTACAGAGTTTTACTTTCGGGT
>ENA-UOJJ01004341-UOJJ01004341.1-human-gut-metagenome-genome-assembly--contig:-CS66-NODE-4341-length-13459-cov-5.002164_pt1 | contig 13459 bp, 10 predicted proteins | sample MGYA00242343_ERZ723890 | MGnify/ENA metagenome assembly ERZ723890 | reverse complement strand
AGAAACAATCCCCACCGCCCATGCCAACGCTTCTGTCTCAATGACGTCGCGCAGGGCATACCGCTGTTTTTCGGTCAGTTGCTTGGAATCGTTCAGCAGTTCGTTCTTGAAATCTTTGGGAAGAATCACGGCAGCGGCATAGACAGCTCCGGCAAGGCAGCCGCGCCCCGCTTCGTCACATCCCGCTTCTATCAGTTCTTTATTTAAATAAGGTAACAGCATACATCACTACATTAGAATGCGCAAAGATAAACCTTTTCATAAGTAAACCGGATTTTTAAAGAGAATAAATATGACTATCTTTGCCGGCAAATTAAAATACAACAGAGATGTTTACGATTATCGGACTGATGCTCACCGGAATGTTGCTGGGCTATCTCTTACGGAAAAGAAGTTTACATAAGATTCATACTGTCATCACGGTATTAATCTGGGTGCTGCTGTTCATCCTCGGCATTGAAGTTGGCGGCAACGAGCAAATCATCAAAGGATTGCACACCATAGGCATCGAAGCCGTGATACTGACCTTGGGCAGTACGTTGGGCAGTGTCATTGCTGCCTGGGCGCTGTGGAAAGCTTTATATAGGAAGAAAGGAAAAACAGCATGAAAGGCAGCCTTATCATAATCGGTTTCTTTGTTTTGGGTACGCTTTGCGGAATTTTCCACCTGATACCCGTTGATGCAGTCATGGATAGCAAGGTCAGCTTCTATGCACTTTGCGCCCTGATGTTCAGTGTAGGATTGAGTGTAGGTAACGACCCGCAGACATTGAAGAATTTCCGTTCGCTCAATCCCCGGCTGGTATTTCTGCCCATTATGACGATACTGGGCACGCTGGCAGGCTCTGCAGCGGTCAGCCTCATCCTGACGCACCGTTCCCTGACCGATTGCCTGGCCGTAGGTTCGGGATTCGGATATTATTCACTCTCCAGTATCTTCATTACCGAATACAAAGGAGCCGAACTCGGAACTATCGCCCTACTCGCCAATATCAGCCGCGAGATACTTACCCTGCTGGCAGCACCGTTACTGGTACGCTGGTTTGGCAACCTGGCTCCCATCTCTGCCGGCGGCGCCACAACGATGGATACCACACTCCCGATAATCACCCGTACCGCAGGACAGCAGTTTGTCGTAGTCTCCATATTTCACGGATTTGTAGTGGATTTCAGCGTGCCGTTTCTGGTGACCTTGTTCTGTTCGATATAGGTGATTACAGACAAAGCGCTGCTTCGGACGTAGAAATTAGGATATTATCGTGATAAATCCATCCCATGAGACAAATATATTCGTCCCGTAAAACGCCAAAAATCATACCGTGAGATGAATAAATCCGTCTCACGGGATGAATGATTTCGTCTTACGGAACGAATCGCGTATGTTTAGAACAGGCTCCAAGCCACAGTCAGCCCCGCCATAACAATGGCCACCATGCTCATCAGTTTGATAAGGATATTAAGGCTCGGACCGGAAGTATCCTTAAACGGATCACCTACCGTATCGCCTACAACCGTGGCTTTATGCACTTCGCTGCCTTTGCCGCCGAAATTGCCTTCCTCGACATACTTCTTGGCATTGTCCCACGCACCGCCGGCATTCGCCATAAAGATAGCAAGTACGAATCCGCTGCTAAGTCCGCCGATAAGCAGTCCCAACACACCGGGAACACCGAAGACAAGTCCGGTCAGGATGGGAGCAATGATTGCTATCAGCGAGGGAACCACCATTTCGCGTTGCGCGCCTTTCGTAGAGATGGCTACACAACGTTCATAATCGGGTTCGGCCTCACCTGTAAGGATACCCTTTATCTCGCGGAACTGGCGGCGTACTTCATCCACCATATGGGCAGCGGCACGACCTACGGCATTCATCGTCAGTCCGCAGAACAGGAAAGCCATCATCGAACCGAGGAACATGCCCGAAAGAACTTTGGGATTCATCAACGTTACATCGTAGTGGTGCATGAAATCGAAGAAAGTGGCATCTTGTACGGACACCGCTTCACCGCCCACAAAGATGTCGGTAGTGCCCAGACGGGTCAGTCCGATACGGATTTCCTCGATGTAGGATGCAAGCAGGGCAAGTCCCGTCAATGCAGCCGAACCGATGGCAAAGCCCTTACCCGTAGCGGCTGTCGTATTGCCCAAAGAATCGAGCGCATCGGTACGCTTACGCACCTCCTCGCCCAGACCGGACATTTCCGCATTGCCGCCGGCATTGTCGGCGATAGGACCGTAAGCGTCCGTGGCCAGTGTAATGCCCAACGTAGAAAGCATGCCTACGGCAGCGATACCGATGCCGTAAAGTCCCAGACCTACATTGGCAAAGTCGAAACCGGAAGCAAAAAGATAGGAAGCAATGATGCCTACCACTACGGCAATTACCGGAATGGCAGTAGAGAGCATACCCAGACCGATACCCGAGATAATGACAGTAGCCGGCCCCGTCTTGCCGCTCTCACTCAGTTTCCGGGTAGGACGGTAGGATTGGGAAGTATAGTATTCCGTGGAACGACCGATAACGATGCCTACCACCAGCCCCACAACCACCGAGCAGGATATCCACACCCAGTTGTCCAGCTTCAACAGCCAAAGGATAAGGAAAGTGGCAACGACTATCAGCACCGAACTCAGGTTCGTACCGAAAGCAAGGGAGTTCAGCAGGTCTTTCATCCCGGCATTCTCTTTGGTACGCACGGAGAAGATGCCTATAATAGAAAGGATAATCCCCACAGCGGCAATCAGCATCGGGGCAATGACGGCTTTGAACTGCATCAGCGTATCCCCCGAATGGATAAAAGCGGCTGCGCCAAGAGACGCCGTAGCAAGAATGGAACCGCAATAACTCTCGTAAAGGTCGGCCCCCATACCAGCAACGTCGCCCACGTTATCGCCTACATTGTCGGCAATGGTTGCGGGATTGCGGGGATCGTCTTCAGGGATGCCGGCTTCCACTTTGCCCACAAGGTCGGCGCCTACATCGGCGGCTTTCGTATAGATACCGCCGCCCACGCGTGCAAACAACGCCTGTGTGGAAGCTCCCATACCGAACGTCAGCATCGTAGTGGTAATAATACAAAGTTTATGAGTGGGTGTCATCACATCCACAGGGATAACCGCATTGAGCAACAGATACCAGAAGGATATATCGAGCAGGCCAAGCCCCACTACAACCAGCCCCATTACCGCACCGCTGCGGAAAGCGATGCGCAAACCCGCATTCAATGAGTTACGGGCAGCGTTTGCCGTACGCGCCGAGGCATACGTAGCCGTCTTCATACCGAGAAATCCGGAAAGGCCGGAGAAGAATCCGCCTGTGAGGAAAGCTATCGGAACCCAGGAGTTCTGCACTCCGAAGCCGTAAGCCATAATCGAGAAGAGAATCACCAGTCCCAGAAACACCCATCCCACAATCTTATATTGCTGACGGAGATAGGACATGGCGCCTTTGCGCACAGCAGCGGCAATCTTAACCATTTGAGGAGTTCCCTCACTCTCTTTCATCATCTGACGATGGAAATACCAGGCAAAGCAAAGCGCCAGAACGGAAGCGGCCGGTACCAGCCAGAAAAGCAATTGGTCCATAGCATAAATCGTATTAAAAGGTTGAACGAAAGCTTAAAAGTATTGATTTGAAATGAAATAAGCAAACGATTAACCGAATTTATGCCAAAGACTGGAAAAACAAAAGAATATATCAGAACGTACTTGATGATTTCCTTTAGGCGCGGAATTACACAGGATTTCACGGAAAAGAATAAAGTTAATCCGTGAATTCTGTATAATTCCGTGCCTGAAAGAAATAAACCGCAAGCGTTTTTTATTTTGCCACACTCTCTTTATTCTACCGTCACAGCCGTACCGCAAGCAGTCACCATCAGCATACTGCCGCTGCCGCCTACCGTTTCGTAATCAAGGTCAACGCCAATCACTGCATTAGCGCCCAACAAACGGGCTTGTTCCTGCATCTCGCGAAGCGCCGTATCTTTAGCCTCACGAAGCACTTCCTCGTACGAACCGCTGCGTCCGCCTACCACATCGCGGATACTGGCAAAAAAGTCACGGAATACATTGGCGCCGATAATTGTTTCGCCGGATACGATGCCATAATAACGGGTTATCTTTGCACCCTCAATCACTGAAGTCGTTGTTATTAACATAATCTTTATTTTTAAGTTATCTGCAACTTATCAGACGCACAAAGAGGAAGAAAAGTTGCAGCAATAGTCAAAAAAAAAATTAAATACGCAATTTCATCCGGCAAGCATCAAAACATACGGCTCACACGCTCTATGCCCGCTACCAATACATCTATCTCCTCTTTCGTGTTATACAGGCCAAATGAAGCACGCACCGTTCCTTCAATGCCGAGACGCTGCATCAACGGTTGTGCGCAGTGATGCCCCGTACGTACGGCAATGCCCAAACGGTCGAGCAAAGTGCCCATATCGAAATGGTGAATATCGCCTACGAGGAAAGAGATAACACTCCCTTTCTCTTCGGCCTCACCGAAGATGCGCATACCGGGAATCTCTTTCAAACGTGTCATGGCATATGTAGTCAGTTCATGTTCATGGGCGGCAATCTTCTCCATGCCGATGGCAGAAACGTAATCCAACGCTTTGGCAAGCCCTGTCGTACCGATATAATCGGGTGTTCCCGCCTCGAACTTGAAAGGAAGTTCATTGAAGGTAGTCCGTTCGAACGATACATGCTGTATCATTTCGCCGCCACCCTGGTAGGGGGGCATCTTATCGAGCCATTCCTCTTTACCGTAAAGCACACCCACACCGGTAGGGCCGTACACCTTGTGACCGGAAAAAACGTAGAAATCCGCATCCAAATCCTGCACATCCACCGGCATATGCGGAATGGACTGGGCTCCGTCCACAAGCACGGGAACGCCTTGCCCGTGGGCATAGCGTATCATCTCCTTTACGGGATTCACCGTACCCAGCACATTGGATACATGGGCTACGCTGACAATCTTCGTACGTTCGGAAAACAACTGTTTGTACTCGTCCAACAAAAGTTCGCCTCTGTCATTCATCGGGATAACTTTAATGGCAATCCCTCTTTTGGCAGCCAGCAATTGCCAGGGAACGATGTTGCTGTGATGTTCCATGACGGAGAGAATCACCTCATCCCCCTCCTGCATAAACTCTTCACCGAAGCTGGACACAAACAGATTGATACTTTCCGTCGTGCCGCGGGTAAAGATGATTTCATTCGTACTGCCGGCATGGATGAACTTCCGTACCGTCTCGCGAGATGCTTCGTGCAACTCCGTAGCCTGCTGCGAAAGGAAATGCACACCGCGATGCACATTGGCATTGACCGAATAGTACTCATCCGTAATGGCATCCACCACCTGACGGGGTTTCTGCGTAGTCGCACCGTTATCAAAGTAAACCAATGGCTTACCATATACCTCACGGGAAAGTATCGGAAAATCAGCTCTTATCTTTTGAAGGTCCATATCTTTCAAATTATGAATTATGAATGAAGAATAAGCTGCGCAGCATCAGTACCCGCATGGCAATTCTTCATTCATAATTCTCCATTATTTACATATTGCACACCCGCGGCATTTGTTCAGTTCACCGCGGAAACGTTTTTCCACCAGCAGGTGCAGACGGTCTTTCAAGGCATCCAGACGGATTGTGTCAATCACCTCGTTTACAAAAGCGAACATCAGCAGCAAACGTGCCTCATGCACGGAGATGCCGCGCTGCTGCATATAGAACAGGGCGCTTTCATCGAGCTGGCCTACCGTAGCGCCATGACTGCACTTCACATCATCGGCATAAATCTCCAGTTGCGGCTGGGTATACATATGCGCTTCGCGAGTGGCGCAAAGATTACGGTTCGTTTGCTGGGAACTCGTATGCTGTGCACCCGGACGTACCAGTACCAGGCCTGCAAAAGCACCGACAGACTGGTCGTCGAGCACATACTTAAAGAGTTCGTTGCTGGTACAGTTGGGCACTGCATGGTCTATGGTGGTATTGTTGTCCACATGCTGGTTCTTATCCGCAACAGCCATCCCGCAAAGGTTCAGTTCAGCACCTTCACCGGCAAGCGTAACTTCGGTTGTGTTGCGGGTAGTACCGTTATGCAAAGTCATTCCGTTCAGCAAAACGTTGCTGTTAGCTTCTTGTCTGACATACAAACTGCTGATGCGTACCGTACTGGTATGCGTCTCCTCCAGTTCATAGAAGTCGAAAGTGGCATTCTCCCCAACGAATACCTCTACCACTTGCGTAGCAAGGAAATTCACACTGTCCATGGCGTGGTCGCATGCCAGAAGACGGGCTTGCGCACCCTCTTCTAAAATGATAAGCACACGGCGGTTCACCATAAAGTTGACATCGCCGCGCAGAATGTTCACCAACTGGATAGGTTTCTCCACCGCCACGTTCTTGGGAACATACAGCAATACGCCATCCTGCGCAAAGGCTGTATTGAAAGCCGTCACTCCATCTTTGGAAGTATCTGCCAGCTTACCGTAGTACTTCTTCACCAACTCCGGACGCTGTTCCGCCATTTCCTTGAGGCTACCGAAGATAACGCCCTCAGGCAAATGCGACTTCGGCAAAGCCTTGTTATAGAAAGCATCATTCACAACAAAGTAAAGGGAAGTGCTCATATTCGGCACATCGCACTTGAATACTTCGTAGGGATTAACCGGAATCTCCAACCGGTTCAGGTTCAGTCCGTAATCGGGTTCAAAGAACTTGCTGACATCGGTATATTTATATTTCTCCGTCTTACGGGTAGGAAATCCAAGCCGCTCGAAGTCGGCAAATGCAGCGGCACGCGGAGCATTCAGCGCTTCGGCGCTATGGCGGCATATCATCGCCTCCGTTTGGGAGAAAAGGTCTATGTATTGTTGCTCTACACTCATGTTATCTGATTATGAGTTTTGAATTATAATTATGAACGGGCTGCGCATCATCATGCTGCAGGATAATTCATAATTCATAATCCATAATTTATAATTCACTCGCTTCTTTCTTAATCCAATCGAAGCCGCGTGCTTCAATCTCCTTAGCCAGTTCGGGACCGCCTGTCTTTACGATGCGTCCGCCAAGCAGTACATGGACGGTATCCGGTTTCAGATAGTCCAGCAGGCGTTGGTAGTGGGTGATGACCATTGCGCTGGTCTGGGGAGTCTTCAGTTTGTTGAAGCCATCGGCTACAATGCGCAAAGCATCTACATCAAGCCCGGAATCCGTTTCGTCGAGAATGGCGAAAGTAGGTTCCAGCATAGCCATTTGGAAGATTTCGTTACGTTTCTTCTCACCGCCGCTGAAGCCTTCGTTCACGCTACGGTTGGCAAGTTTGTTGTCCAGTTCGACAATGGCGCGTTTCTCGCGCATCAGTTTCAAGAATTCGCTGGCAGACAGGGCGGGCAGATGACGGTATTTACGCTGTTCGTTGACAGCGGCACGCATAAAGTTCACCATCGAAACTCCCGGTATCTCCACCGGTGTCTGGAACGAAAGGAAAACACCTTCATGGGCACGGTCTTCAGGACTCATAGCCAAAAGATCCTTACCGTTGAAAGTTACCGTACCGCGTGTCACCTCGTATGCAGGATGTCCCACCAGCACATTGCTCAGTGTACTCTTTCCGGCTCCGTTCTGTCCCATCAGGGCATGCACCTCACCGTCGCGGATCGTGAGGTTGATGCCTTTCAATATCTCTTTGCCATTGATGCTGGCATGCAGGTCTTTTATCTCTAACATGATATTTAATTTTGAATTTTGAATTCCAATAGCTATCCTACGCTTCCCTCGAGTGAAATAGCTAATAATTTCTGAGCCTCTACGGCAAACTCCATAGGCAGCTTGTTGAGTACCTCCTTTGCATAACCGTTCACAATCAGTCCTACGGCATCTTCCGTAGAGATGCCGCGCTGGTTGCAATAGAATATCTGGTCTTCGCTAATCTTGCTGGTGGTTGCCTCGTGCTCTACAATGGCCGTCTCGTTATGGATATCCATGTAGGGAAACGTATGCGCACCGCACTTATCGCCCAGCAACAAGGAGTCGCACTGGCTATAGTTGCGGGCATTGTCCGCTTTTTGGGCAACGCGCACCAGACCGCGGTAAGAGTTCTCGCTCCGTCCGGCGGAGATACCCTTGCTGACGATAGTGCTACGGGTATTCTTTCCGAGATGAATCATCTTCGTACCGGTATCTGCCTGCTGGTAATTATTGGTTACCGCCACGCTGTAAAACTCTGCCGTGGAGTTATCGCCCGAAAGAATACAGGACGGATATTTCCAGGTAATGGCCGAACCGGTTTCCACCTGCGTCCAGGACAGTTTGCTATTTACCCCTTTGCAGTGTCCGCGTTTCGTTACGAAATTATACACGCCGCCTTTGCCTTCGGCATCACCCGGATACCAGTTCTGTACAGTGCTGTACTTCACTTCCGCACGGTCGTGCACCACAATCTCCACAATGGCGGCATGCAGTTGGTTTTCGTCACGCATCGGCGCCGTACATCCCTCCAGGTAGGAAACGTATGAATCATCATCCGCCACAATCAACGTTCTTTCAAACTGTCCGGTATTGCGGGCATTGATACGGAAGTAAGTGGACAACTCCATCGGACAACGTACCCCTTTCGGGATATAGACGAAAGAACCGTCGGAGAACACCGCAGAGTTCAGTGCCGCAAAGAAGTTGTCGCGATAGCCCACTACCGAGCCCAAGTACTTCTGTACCAAATCAGGATGTTCGCGCACTGCTTCGCTGAACGAACAGAAGATGATGCCTTTCTCCATAAGCGTCTCCTTAAAGGTAGTCTTTACGGATACAGAGTCCATTACGGCATCCACCGCCATACCGCTAAGTGCCATCTGCTCTTCCAGAGGAATGCCCAGTTTATTGAATGTCTTGACCAGCTCCGGGTCTACCTCGTCCATGCTCTTGGGTCCGTCCTTCTTCTTGGTAGGGTCGGCATAGTATGAGATAGCCTGATAGTCTATTTCAGGAATACGGAGATGCGCCCATGCAGGCATCTCCAGCGTCAGCCAATGGCGGTACGCTTTCAGGCGGAACTCCAGCAACCACTCGGGTTCTCCTTTTTTCTCGGAAATCAGCCGCACCACATCTTCATTCAAACCACGCTCGATGATGTCTGTGTGCACGTCGGTCGTAAAACCGTACTTGTACTTCTCCTGAGTGAGTTCCTTTACATATTTATTGGGTTCTTCTTGTTGCATTGTTTCTATAATTATAAAATTACAAGTTACGAATCAAACCACATCTCCATTCACAATCTGTTCCGTAACAGCCTTTGCTGCAGGAAAGAATATTCCGGCAAATGACTTCATGGGATAATATAACACCGATTCTTTCTTTTTTGTTTGACTGAGCAGCGTATTGTCCGAATCTATAAATTCGATAACGCCCACCAGCAAACTCACCAGCAGAAGTGCTTTCAGCGCTCCCAGCCCGGAGCCCAGCCAACGGTTCAGCCAACCGAGCGACACGGCTTCCATCGCCTTCGTCAGCAGCGAAGCTATCAACGCAAAAGCCAGAGGCACCGCTACCCAGATAGCAATGAATGCCAGCACTTGCGCCACTGTCATTGAATCGGTAATCCTGGAAAACACATTCTCGGCAACGGAAGCATACAAAGTCTTTGCCGCCACCAGACCGGCAACCAGTCCCAACAAGGTAGCCAACTGCTTTACAAAACCTTTTATAAAACCTACAAGCGCTCCGGCACCGATTATTACCAAGATTATACTATCTACAACAGCCATAACTATATTAAAAAGGCGCGGATTACGCGGACAAACACGGTTTTTCTTAACCAATCCGTGAAATCCGTGTAATCCGCGCCTGAAGATTTTATATATTGCTTACAGAGTCTGCTTTACATACACTTCTACGTAAGATTCTATGATGTCTCCTACCTTGATGTCGTTGCAGTTTGTCAGGCTGATACCACATTCGAAGTTTGTTCCAACTTCCTTCACATCGTCCTTGAAGCGCTTCAATGCATTGATATTTCCTGTGAAGATAACAATGCCGTCGCGAATCAGACGGGCCTTGTCGCTGCGTTTCACCTTTCCGGTCTTCACCATGGCACCTGCCACAAGACCCACTTTGGTAATGTTGAATACCTCGCGCACCTCGATAGTGGCCGTCACCTGTTCCTTCAAAGTCGGCGCCAGCATACCTTCCATGGCAGCCTTCACCTCTTCAATGGCATCGTAGATGACAGAGTACTTGCGGATGTCCACACCTTCCTGCTCTGCCAGTTTGGCGGCAGCACCCGAAGGACGTACCTGGAATCCGACAATAATCGCATCCGAAGCGGCAGCCAGAGATACATCCGATTCGGAGATAGCGCCGACGCCTTTGTGAATAACGTTTACCTGTACCTGCTCGGTAGACAGCTTAATCAACGAGTCGCTCAACGCTTCAACGGAACCGTCCACGTCACCTTTCACGATGATATTCAGTTCGTGGAAGTCGCCCAATGCCAAACGGCGGCCCACTTCATCCAGCGTCAGCATCTTCTGTGTACGCAGACCTTGCTCACGCTGTAACTGTTCGCGCTTGTTGGCAATTTCACGTGCTTCCTGTTCAGTCTCGATTACATGGAATGTATCGCCTGCAGCCGGTGCACCGTTCAGGCCGAGAATCAAAGCCGGCTCCGAAGGACCTGCCTCTTTCATGCGCTGGTTACGTTCGTTGAACATGGCTTTCACCTTACCGTAACTTGTACCTGCAAGTACAATATCGCCCATCTTCAAAGTACCGTTGGATACCAGCACCGTAGCCACATAGCCACGCCCCTTATCCAATGAGGACTCGATGATGGAACCGGTAGCACGGCGATTCGGGTTTGCCTTCAAATCCAGCATTTCGGCTTCCAGCAATACTTTCTCCATCAAATCGCTTACGCCAATACCTTTCTTGGCTGAAATATCCTGAGACTGGTACTTACCGCCCCATTCCTCAACGAGGAAGTTCATGGCAGCCAGTTCTTCCTTAATCTTATCGGGATTAGCCGTCGGCTTGTCAATCTTATTGATAGCAAATACGATAGGCACACCGGCAGCCATGGCATGGTTGATAGCTTCTTTGGTCTGCGGCATCACATTGTCATCGGCAGCCACAATGATGATGGCGATATCCGTTGCCTTGGCACCGCGGGCACGCATGGCGGTAAACGCTTCGTGACCCGGAGTATCGAGGAACGTAATCTTGCGCCCGTCTTCCAATGTCACGTGGTAAGCACCGATATGCTGCGTGATACCACCCGCCTCACCGGCAATAACATTTGCCTTACGGATATAGTCGAGCAACGAGGTCTTACCGTGGTCTACGTGACCCATCACCGTTACAATCGGAGCGCGAGGCTCTAAATCTTCCTCGGCATCCTCTTCTTCGACAATAGCCTGGGCCACTTCCGCACTTACATATTCTGTCTTGAAACCGAATTCTTCCGCTACCAGATTGATTGTTTCCGCATCCAGACGCTGGTTAATGGAAACCATCATGCCGATGCTCATACAAGTAGCGATAACCTGCGTAACGGAAATATCCATCATGCTCGCCAGCTCATTGGCAGTCACGAACTCGGTCAGCTTCAATATCTTGCTTTCCGCCATTTCCTGGTCTTCCAGCTCCTGCATACGGCTGGATGCCATGTCACGTTTCTCCTTACGGTATTTCGCACCCTTATTCTTGCCTTTGGAAGTGAGGCGTGCCAAAGTTTCCTTTACCTGTTTTGCCACATCCTCTTCACTTACTTCCTGCTTGATTACAGGTTTCTTGAAGCGGTCTTTATTCTTGTTCTTACCGGCTGGTTGGTTATTACCCCCTTGCTGGCCGCCTTTCAGACGATCGTTTCCGCCACGCTGGAAGTTGGATGCATTGTTGATATCCACCTTTTCCTTGTTAATGCGGACACGTTTTTTCTTGCCGTTGGCATCGTTGCCATCTTTCGTCTTATTATCGTCACGGCGAATCTCCTTGATAATGGCTTCTTTCATCAGCTTCTTCTGATCCTGGCGCTGCTTTTCTTTTTCTTCACGCTCCTTGCGCTTTTCCTCTTTCGATTTCTTCTTCGGACGTGTAGACTGATTCAGCGCTGCGAGGTCTATTTGTCCGATGACGTTAATCTTCGATACAAACTCAGGCTGATGTATTTTGAATATTTCTTCTTTTTCTTCTTTATTTTCCGAAACAGCTTCTTCGGTTGCAGCGGGAGCAGGCTCCGCGTTAGAAACCGGTACGGGTTCTACAACCACCGGCGCTGTTTTTTCTTCTTCTGCCGCCGGAGCAGGTTCAACCACCGGAGCAGGTGTCGGCTCGGGCTGAGGTTCGGGAACGGGTTCCGGTTTCGGAGCCTCAACAACAGGTGCAGGTTCTTCCGCCTTTACTTCTTCAACCACCGGCATCTCCGGTTCCACCGCTTCTTCCTCTTTTTCCACAGTATGTTTGCGATTCAGTTTATCCAAATCAATCTTCCCGACAGGCTTAAACTTCGGACGTACATCTTCGGGAACCACAGCCTTTACCACCTCTTCGGTTTTCGGCTTTTCCTGTGCTTCCTTGTCATAACCGTCAATAGCCACCGATGCCTTGTTGCGTTCCTTACTCTGACGTTCCTGAATGAAACGCTCCGTTTTCAATTTAAGATCCTTATCTGTACTAAACTCTTTCACAAGCAAGTCGTACTGCTCGTCGGTAATCTTCGTATTGGGATTTGCTTCAATGGCATATCCCTTCTTTTGCAAGAACTCAACTACCGTCGCGATTCCTACATTTAAATCTCTTGTTACTTTGTTTAACCTTATCGTCATACTTTAATTTAATGAATAATGGAGAAAGAAGTGGTGGTTAGTGATTAGCGATTAGGGGTTAGCGATTAGTGTTTAGTGATGATTTTATTATACATACCAAAAATCACTTATCACTAACCCCTAATCACTAATCACTAATTTTCCCCTTCTTCAAACTCCGATTTCAAAATGCGTAATACTTCGTCCACCGTTTCCTCTTCCAGGTCAGTCTTTTCAATCAACATCTCGCGCGGTGCATTCAACACAGCCTTGGCGGTATCAATACCGATAGCCTTGATGGCATCGATTACCCAACCGTCAATCTCATCGCGGAATTCATCCAAGTAGATATCTTCATCCTCTACCGCTTCATCCAATTCGCGGAATACGTCAATGGTGTACTCAGTCAACATACTGGCCAGCTTGATATTCAAACCGCCTTTACCGATAGCCAGCGACACCTCTTCCGGTTTCAGGAAGACTTCCGCCTTGTGCTCTTCCTCGTTCAGACGGATGGAAGATATCTTGGCGGGGCTGAGGGCGCGCTGTATAAACAACTGGATATTCGACGTATAGTTGATAACATCGATATTCTCGTTGCGAAGCTCGCGGACAATACCATGAATACGGCTACCCTTC
>ENA-UOJJ01004316-UOJJ01004316.1-human-gut-metagenome-genome-assembly--contig:-CS66-NODE-4316-length-13533-cov-4.880249_pt1 | contig 13533 bp, 10 predicted proteins | sample MGYA00242343_ERZ723890 | MGnify/ENA metagenome assembly ERZ723890 | reverse complement strand
GCTGCTAAGATCCTCGACATTGCACATCTTCTTGACAGAAAGCCAAAGGCTTTATCAGGTGGTCAGAGACAGCGTGTAGCTTTAGGTAGAGCTATCGTTCGTGATCCTCAGGTATTCTTACTTGACGAGCCTCTTTCAAACCTTGACGCTAAGCTTCGTGCACAGATGAGAACTGAGCTTTCAAAGCTTCACAAGAAGTTAGGTACTACATTCATCTACGTTACTCATGACCAGATCGAGGCTATGACAATGCGTGACAGAATCGTAGTTATGAAGGATGGTTACATCCAGCAGATCGATTCACCTATCAACCTGTATGAGAACCCCGTTAACAAGTTCGTTGCAGGCTTCATGGGTTCACCTCAGATGAACTTTATCAACGCTAAGCTCCTCATGCTCAACGGCAAGTACACAGTTGAATTCGGTTCAGAAGATACAAAGACAACAAGAGGCAGAAAGTTCTATGTTGAACTGCCCGGTGCTAAGGCAGATACAGAAGCTCTTAAGTACTATGTTGACAAGGAAGTTATCCTTGGTATCCGTCCCGAGAACATTCACGATGAAGAAATGTTCCTTTCAAACGCTAAGACAGGTCTGATTGAAGCTACAGTAGACGTTACCGAAATGATGGGTGCTGAGTCTTACCTCTACCTCACATGCGAAGGTATCCCGCTGACAGCAAGAGTATCGCCCAGATGTACAGCTCGTCCTCAGGACGTTATCAAGCTTGCTCTTGATCCTAACAAGGTACACCTGTTCGATCCTAACGATGAACATTCAATCTTAGTTTAATATTTAAATAAGATTATACAGTCCCCCGGTTTTTAAACCGGGGGATTTATTTTTGGCTAAGTGTGACATAACTCTTGTATGTTTCTTGACAATGCAATTTTGCTAATGTATAATTTTTATATGCAGTATGCGGATTTCGCTGTGCAATCGAAATCCGTATGCACGACGGCTATGCTGTCACGGAGGGTTACATAAGTGGGATTGAACAATAATAATTCTGTAGAAAAAAGCGGAGCTAAAGCAAGACGCAGCATTTATAATCTTGTTCTGATAGTCGTTGTCGGTGTGCTGTTCGTTACAGGATATACATATATTTTGCAAAAAATGTATAATGACAGTATACTGGATAATGCGATAGCAGAGGACAGTTCGCGCACCGACGCTATGCACAAGGGCGTATCGAATGCACTTACCAGAGAGGATTTTACCGAAATAAATACTGTGGACGATATGAATACCGAGCGTTACAAATCGCTTCAGACATATCTCAATCAGATACGCAATATGAACTCGACAAGATACTTCTATACAGCAAAGAGAAATACAGAGGGTAGGCTTATATATCTTGTGGACGGTCTTGACCTTGGCGCAGATGACTTTGCCTATCCCGGTACATATATTGAGGAAGAGATGATACCGTATATCGAAAGAGCGCTTTCGGGAGAAAATGTCTATTCGCAGGAGATAATCGATACAACGTGGGGTCATATTTTCACAGCGTGCTATCCCGTCAGAGCGAATGACGGAAGTAATGAGATCATCGGTGCGTTGTGTATCGAGACCGATATGGAGCCGACTTATGTATTTATCAGTGAACGTAATAATTTCGTTATGATAATCGGTGCTGTCGGGATAGTTGCGATAGTTATGTTGTTTTTCTGTGTCTGCATTTATATTAGGCATTACCGCAACCAGCAGAAAGAGCAACAGAAAATACTCGAAGAAGCGGCAGAAGCGGCATATTCAGCCAACAGGGCAAAGTCAACGTTCCTGTTCAATATATCTCACGATATCCGTACACCGATGAATGCTATAACAGGCTATGTCGAGCTTGCAAAACACCATCTCAACGAGCCGGACAAGCTCAGCGGGTATATGGACAATATCAGCAATTGTGGGCAGAAACTGCTGTCGTTACTCAATAATGTCCTTGACCTTGCCAGAATTGAAAACAACAAGACAGTTATCGAAAACACGATAAACGATATTGATGACTTGTTCACGTCCTGTATAACTATGTTTGAAAATTCCGCAGAGAAGAAAAAACTCACTATATCAATGCGTAAGAATATAAAATACAGGTACATCTATATTGATGAAACGCATTTCTCTGAAATCGTTATGAACATAATGAGTAATGCCATCAAATATACCGGAGCAGACGGAGAGATAACCTGTGCTATAAGGCAGGAGGACGGCGACAACGAGCAGATGTGCAATACGGTGTTCTCAATTACCGATACGGGCATAGGAATGTCTGAAGAATACATATCGCATATATTTGAGGCATTCTCGCGTGAACGGACTTCTACAGTCAGCGGTGTAGAGGGTGCAGGGCTCGGAATGGGCATTGTAAAGAAACTGGTCGATCTTATGGGCGGAGAGATAACCGTCAGCAGCGCAATAGGCGAAGGCTCTGTATTTACTGTGTCACTTCCTTGCAGAATATCTTCAGAAGAGGAAGCAAAGGCAAAACGTGCCGATACAGATATTGACAAGACTTCCCTTAAAGGCAGAAGAGTGCTTCTGACCGAGGATAATAATATAAATGCCGAAATAGCAACCGAATTGTTGTCTGATGAGGGCCTTATAATCGAACGAGCCAAAGACGGCGTTGACTGTGTGGAAATGCTGGAGAAAGCGCCCGATGATTACTATGATATTATCCTTATGGATATCCAGATGCCGATAATGAACGGCTATGAGGCCGCAGCCAAGATACGCAGGATAGACGACCGCAAAAAAGCCGATATACCGATAATAGCGCTCACTGCCAATGCGTTTTCCGAGGATAAGGACAATGCGATAAAGGCGGGAATGAACGACCATGTTCCGAAGCCTATCGATATGAATGTCCTGCTTCCTGCTATGCAGAAACTGATAACAGGAAAATAAACAAAAAGACTGTAAATCCGATTTTGGACTTGCAGTCTTTTATATTATTTTTATACGGTAAGCGTACCGTTTTCGCTGATTTCAAGCAACAGTATCTGTTCTTCCTTGCCGGTATCGGCATTTATATATACGAGCATCTGTCTGCCGTCAGGAGAGGTGCAGTGAAATTCATAGCAATAAAGTTCGTTTGTGCCTGCGGAAGGCACTACGGCAAGTGAGGTATCAGTAACTGTAAGCTCTAATGAGAGTTGTTTTCTTGCTTGCTCTGCGGTAATCTTCGGTTCGGGCAGATTACGCTTCTTGTGGTTTGTGATATATCCTCTGCCATCAAAGCTGAGTATATCGCCGTTATCCATCGCCACGCCGACTTTGATAAGGTCGGTGTACATCGTTATATCTCCCTGAGTGCCTGCAAAGTTCACAAGGCAGACGTTGCCGTTTATCTCATAATAGGTGTCGGTTATGTGGTTTATGCCGAGCATTGAGAGATATTCTTCAGCCTTTGCAACAGCCTCAAGTGCGGTGACAGAGCGAGTGGGAACACTTCTGCCGCAGAGCATATAGCTGAGATAACCTCCGTTTTTTGTCACGGCTATGGTGGTGCTGTCCTTTGTAAAGACGTAGGACGGCATTTTTCCCTGTTCATCATTTTTGTCATCGTGCGACAAGCCGACAGTGCCGCAGGCTTTCTCAGCTTTTTTCAGTGCGTCCGAAAGGGTGACTGCCGATGCGGATTTCAGCATTTCGGGATTTTTTTCGAGGATATGGTCTGAGAAAGGTCCGTCATATATAAGCGTCGGGTAGTTGTCATAGCCTTCTTCAAAATCGGTGAAGCCCTCAGTTATATATGACGGCTCATCGCTGTTTTTCGCTTCCTGCACCTCTGTTGCGGCTTTTTCAAAGGATAATTCGCCGTTTGTTATGCGCTGTTCCACCTTCCACATATTGTCGGCAAGGCGGTCGGCATATTCGCCGAGCGTTTTAAGCGATTTTCTGTCGTCCTCCGTCAGCGTTTCTCCGTCGGAATAACGCTTTGCAAGGCTCTTTGAGTAGTTGACCACCTTCGACAGAAATTTTTAGGTGTTTTCAAGATGAAGCTCGGATACCGGAAGCTCGGCAAGTGAGGCTTTTGCGGTGGACGCATCGCTCCAAAGCTTTGACGAAAGCTGTGTCATCATCTCCGGTGTGCCTGCATACATACCCTTGTAAAGCGTGTTCTTGATGTTGTCGATCTCAGCCGACAGATCCTCTACATTTCGTGTCATGCTCTGCTCAAAGCTCCTTTTATAACGGACGGAGCTGTTCATATTCAGCGTGGCAGATATGCCTGCAGCGACCGATATGGCGGTAAAAAAGCTGATTATCCGCACAAAACAACGTTTTGAAATATACATATTATTTTCTTCCTTCCATAAAATCGGCGGTAATGCGTATACAAGGTTATTTTTTCATAAAAATTTCAGAATATACCCTGTTTTTTTATCGCAAAATGGTGTATAATTAAGACGATTATAGACAAGCGGGCAACGCCCTATAGATAAGTGGGCGAAGTCCCGATGAAAAGGAGACGGAATTTTGATATATCTGGATAATGCCGCCACTACAAAGCCCTGCGAGCAGGCGATAAAAGCGGCTGAAGATGCCGCCAGAAGCTGTTTCGGCAATGTATCGTCACTGCACAGGCTCGGTATTGAGTCTGAAAAGCTGATGAACAGTGCAAAGAAAACGATTCTTAAAAAGCTGGGGTTGCAGGGAGAAATATATTTTACATCAGGTGCGACCGAAAGCAACAATCTTGCGATAAGAGGAGTCGCAGACGCTTATAAACGCAGAGGAAATAAAATAGTGACTACCGCTATGGAGCATCCGTCCGTAGCAAGAACGATGGATTATCTTGAAAAGCTGGGCTTTGAAATAGTCCGTTTGTCGCCTAAGGACGCTATTGATAATTTCGAGCAGTATATTGCGGATAATGTCACACAGGATACTATACTTGTATCGTGCATGGCTGTAAACAACGAGAACGGCTTTAAGGTCGATACCGAAAAGCTGTACAGACTCGTAAAAAATGCGAACAGCGAAACTATCGTTCATATAGACGGCGTACAGGGCTTTTGCAAGGTGACGCTAAAGGGCGATCTTATCAGCCTTTCGGGACATAAGATACACGGCTTTAAGGGCATAGGAGCAATGTACTGTGCGGATAAGATAAGATTCACTCCGCTTGTATACGGCGGAGGACAGCAGAAAAATCTGCGTCCGGGAACAGAGCCTACCGAGCTTATAGCATCATTTGAGGCGGCTGTGAAGGCATACCCTACCGACCTTACACATTACAGTGAGCTGAACGGTTATCTGCGTGACAGGCTTTCGAAAATGGAGGACGTTTATATAAACAGTCCGGACAACAGTGTGTATAACATACTGAGTTTCTCTGTGCTTGGAGTGAGAAGCGAGATAATGCTTCATTCGCTCGAAGAAAAAGAGATTTATGTGAGCAGCGGCTCTGCCTGTTCAAAAGGCAAGATAAGCTCGGTGCCCGACGCTTTCGGAATGAACAGTGAAAGAGCGGACAGCACTATAAGAGTTAGCTTTTCGATGGAAACAACAAAGGAAGACATTGACGCACTTTGCGATGAAATAGAAAACGGCATTTCACGGTTCAGACGTACAAAGAAAAGCCGCAGGAAAGGAAACATATAATGAACGAACTTATAATGGCAAAATACGGCGAGATAGCACTGAAAGGACTTAACAAAGGCACTTTTGAGGATATACTCGTAAAGAATATCAGAAGAAGACTGCGTCACTGCGGTAAATTTCATTACATGAGAAAGCAGTCTACCATATACATAGAGCCAGTGGGCGAATGCGACCTTGACGAAGTTATCGAAAAGCTGAAGGTAATATTCGGTATAGGCGCATTACAGCGTTGTGCGGTGTTTGAAAAGGATTTCGAGCAGATAAAATCGCAGGGCGTACCTTATCTTGAAAATGCACTCAAAAACGCAAAAACGTTCAAGGTTGACGCAAAGCGTTCAGATAAATCGTTCCCTATGAAAACTCCAGAAATACAGGCGGAGCTTGGCGGCGCTATACTTGAAGCGTATCCTCATCTGTCTGTAGACGTTCATAATCCCGAAATTACCGTAATGTGCGAGATAAGGGACAAGGGTGCGTATGTCAGCGCCGAGCGTATAATCGGCGCAGGCGGTATGCCTGTAGGCAGCTCGGGCAAGGCTCTGCTTTTGCTGTCGGGCGGTATCGACAGCCCGGTTGCAGGCTATATGATGGCAAAGCGTGGTCTTATTGTGGACGGTATTCATTTTGTAAGCCCTCCGTATACATCCGAGCGTGCGCTGATGAAGGTTGAAACGCTCTGCGAAAAGCTGACAAGCTATTGCGGAGATATAAGATTCTACTGCGTTCCGTTTACGGAGATACAGGAAGCGCTGAGGGATAACTGCCCCGAAGAATTTTTCACAATAATTATGCGCAGGCTTATGGTAAAAATCGCCAACATAATTGCCGAAAGAAACGAGTACGGCGCACTTGTCACAGGCGAAAGCGTGGGACAGGTGGCAAGTCAGACATTAAAGGCTATACAGTGTACCGATGCCGCCGCAGAATATCCGGTATTCCGCCCTGTTATCGGTATGGATAAGAAGGAAATTATAGATATAGCACGAAAGATAGATACGTTTGAAACATCGACCCTGCCTTATGAGGACTGCTGTACGGTATTTACGCCGAAGCACCCCAAGACACGCCCTGTGTTTGACGAGGTCATAAAGGCTGAGCAGTCGTTTGACTTTGCACCTCTCATAGAAAAGGCTGTAGAGGGTACAACGGTAAAGCTGTTCAGAATTGAGAGCAAGGAAGAACAGGAATAAGCCTTGATTTTAAAGGAGATGTGGCATTATGAGCCGTATCGGAGAGCTTCAGCTCGATATTGACAAAACCGCCGGAAATGTAGTACAATTATTAGTTAGCAAGGGAAAGAAAATAGCCTGTGCGGAGAGCTGTACGGGTGGTCTTATCAGCGCCGCAATAACTTCCGTAAGCGGTTCTTCAGCCGTAATGGATATGAGCATCTGCACCTATGCCATAAGCGCAAAGGAGCGGTTTATAGGCGTACCTGCCGCAATAATAGATAAATACGGTGTGGTCAGTGCCGAAACCGCAGCGGCTATGGCTGAAGGGGTAAGAAAGACGGCAGGAAGCAATATAGGAATATCGGTCACCGGCATAGCAGGTCCTACGGGAGCTGAGCCTGGCAAGCCTGTCGGTACTGTATATATCGGGCTGAGCGTGGCAGGAAATACGCAGGCACGGCTTGCTTTTACCGACCCAATGCTTGCAAAAGACGAAAATGCAAGAGAATATATAAGAAAAAACACGGTGCTTACCGCTTTGCAGTGGGTTGCCGAAAATATATAAACAGAGCAAGAGAAAACACACAAGCAAGGAGACTGTTATGGAAAGCGATAACAAATTTGAAAATGATACAGGCGGTATGTCTGTTGATGAGATAATCGCAGATATTGACAGAAAGGCAGCAAACGCAGCGGCGCTTGAAGAAAACTCGGTAGGCGTTACGCCAGAGGGCGAAAATGAGATGTCAGACGAGCAGGCCGCAGTCAGTGCGGATGAAGCCGATACCGCCGCCGAACATATACCGGTCGATGATGAAAGCACGATAGACGAGCTTTCAGGTGCCGATGAAATGTCGGACGGTCAGGAGGCGCTTGAAGAAAAAAGTGCTGAATTAGCCGAAGAAGCAAACGCTGATGCGACAGCAAAAACAGAGAAGAAGCCTAACTTCTTTTATCGCCTTGCAAGAGGCATTATCCCGTGGAAAGGCGACAATGCGGGGCTTATAATAAGAAAAATCATATTTATAGTGGCATTTATAGTTTTTCTGGCGACAGCTATACCGCTTCTTGCGGATATACTTTCTATGTACAAGGACGAGCAGGTAAGCAAGGATATTTCGAAGATGTATCAGCTTGATGCCAATACGGATGTTCCCGAAGATAACAAGGATATACTTCCCTCGTTCAAGAAGCTGCTGGAAATAAATCCCGACACAGTGGGATATATAAAGATAGACGGCACTCTTGTGGATTATCCCGTTGTAAAGGGAACCGACAACGACTATTACCTTACCCATGACTTTTATAAGAACGAAAGCCGCAGCGGTACGGTAATGATGGATTACCGCAACAAAGTGACGGCTGACGGTCACTCGGGCAATCTGGTGCTGTACGGTCACAATATGGCGGTAGGCACATTCTTTGCACCGCTGAACGAATACTGGCGTACAATGTACGATTCGTATGACGAGCCGAGCAAGTCTTTCTACAAAGAGCATCCCGTTATAAGATTCGATACATTATACGAGCAGGCGGAGTGGAAGGTTTTCGGCTTCGGCCTATTCAATGTTGCCGAGTCAAGAGGAGAAGTGTATGAATATAATCAGAAGCTCGATTTCACTTCCGAAGACGATTTCAACGATTATATCATAAATATAATGGACAGAAGCGATATTTTCACCGATGTCGATTTAAAATACGGCGATGATATTCTTACGCTTTCAACGTGCTGCTGGCCTTACGAGGGCAGTGGTGACACAGTAAGACTTGCGATATTCGCAAGGAAGATAAGGAAAGGTGAAAGCGACAGCGTTGATGTGGAAAAGGCTGTGGGAAATCCTTATGTAAGGCGTTGGCAGTGGGTATACGACAAGGTAAGCGGAGGATATGACTGGTTCCAAAGCACATGGGACAGAAGAAAGCTGTTAAGCTACGATGCGGAAGACGCAAAGCGTGACAACTATTCCTTCCCGGATAAGACAGACTGACGCTGTGCCCGGTCACGTTAAATATAAGGAGCATAAATGACAACATATATGGAAAAGTATCCACGCCGCAACGGTGTGGCTGCAAAAAAGCCGGGTTTTTGGAAAAGGCTTATCAAGGGCATTATCCCGTGGAAAGGCGACAGTGCGGCGGCGGTCATCAGAAAACTGGTGTTTATAATCGCACTGATTGTATTTCTTGCCACGGCTATACCGCTTGTTTCGGACATATTTATGATGTTCCGTGACCAGTGGAGAAGTCAGGGAATATCGAACATATATATTCCCGACGGAAACAGCGGCGGTGCAAGCAAGGAAATACTTCCCTCATTCAAGAAGCTGCTTGAAATAAATCCCGATACGGTAGGCTACCTCAAAATAGACGGCACGGCGATTGATTATCCTGTTGTAAAAGGAAAAGATAACGACTACTACCTTACGCACGATTTCTACAGGGAAAAGAGCAAGAGCGGTTCTGTAATGATGGACTGCAACTGTGTGGTTTCTCCGGACGGAAATTCGGGCAATATGGTGCTTTACGGTCACAATATGGCTGTCGGCACATTCTTCTCGTGCCTCAGCGAATACTGGAGAACGCTTTATGACAGCTATGATGCGCCGTCAATGCAGTTCTACAAGGATCATCCGACCATAACGTTCAATACCCTTTACGAAGAAGCTGAATGGAAGATATTCGGCATAGGGCTTTTCAATATCTATGAAGAATACGGTGAAGTGTACTATAACTACAATAACAAGCACGATTTTACTTCCCGTGACGACTTCAACCATTTTATAATTGATCTTATGGACAGAAGCGATATTTTCACAGATGTAGATATAGAGTACGGCGACGATATACTGACCCTTTCTACATGCTACTGGCCGTTCCGCTCGGATATGGATAATGTGCGTCTTGCGATATTTGCAAGAAAGGTACGTCCGGGCGAAAGCACCTATGTCGATGTAAGCAAGGCGAAGGTAAACACTTATGTAAAGCGTTGGCAGTGGGTATATGATAATATCGGCGGCGGATATGACTGGTCGCAGAGCAACTGGGACAGAAGAAAGCTGCTCAGCTATACAGCGGAAGACGCTGAAAGGGACGGTTACACGTTTATTGACGACATAAACGACAGTGACGGAATATATGATTATAACAACGGCGACGGATATGATTATTGATATTGTCGCCTGACGTTGTGCGAGGCGGTGTGGCTTTGGAAGAACAGAGTGAAACAAAAACGGAAAAACAGCCGGTCATAAGCGGCAAGGTGCTGTGGGCGGCACTCGGTGCGTGTGCGGTATGGCTTGCGGCTGTCGGCGTAATGCTGATAATGAAGCTGACTCAGCCGCCTTTGCCGCCGAATATGCTGGATTATACCTGCGAGCTTGATGTCGATATACCTGCAGAGCCGGTCGCTAAGGAAAAGAAAAAGCCGTCAATATTGCCTGAATACCGTGAGATGTATGAAAAAAATCACGATATGGCAGGCTGGCTGAAAATAGAAGGCACCAATGTCGATTATCCTGTTATGCACGTCAAAGGGTTCGACCCGAAAAAGCCGATTGATTACGGAGAAGTGTACGATAAGAATATGTACTATCTGACGCACGACTTCAATAAGGAATACAGCTTTTCGGGGTGTGTTACGGCGGATTATTGCGCACATATCGGCAGTGATTACCGTTCACCGAATATCCTGCTGTACGGTCACAATATGTCAAACGGAACTTTTTTCCGTGATGTAAACAAGTTTGATGTTCTCTACTACGGCAGAGAGATGTATGACGAGCATCCTGTCATACAGTTTGACACAATATATGAAAAGGGCCTGTATAAGATATTTGCGATGATGCAGGTCAATGTCGAAAAAGCAGACGGTGAAGTATTCTACTATACGGCTGCATATACTTTCAAGAATAAAAAAGAATTTATAGATTACTATGCAAAGGTCCTTGACCGCAGTTTTATATATACACCGCAGGTCGATCTGAAATACGGCGATGAGGTGATTGCACTGTCAACCTGCGATTTTCCTTTCGGAAAGAGCAAGGATATAAGATATGTGCTTTTTGCAAGGAGAGTGCGTGAGGGAGAAGATCCTACGGTGGATGTATCCAAGACAATCATCAATTACGATCCGCTTTATTATGATTACTGGTACAGCGTATACGGCGGTTCGTGGGGCGGAAGGAACTGGGATCCTGCGCTTTTAAAAGGCTATAAGCCGAAGAAGAGCAGTTGATATAGTATTCCTATGGTAATTATCACAGCAAAAGGAAGGTTAGAAGATGCCTGATTATAAATCGGTCGTAGTATCGACCACAGATAAGAAGAAAAATAAGAAAAAGAAAAAGGAAAATGCCGCATTAGCCATTATCAAGGGCATTATCCCGTGGAAAGGCGACAGCGTAGGCGAGATTATCCGAAAGATAGTTTTCCTTGTTTCGATAGTCGCTCTTTGCGTGGCAGTGCTTATAATTATTGATAAATATATGTTCGAGCCAGAGAGGCAGAGAAACGAGTATCAGAGCAGCATATTACAGCTGGGAAACCACGAGCCGACCGCAGAGGAAATAGCCGAGCTTCCCGAAAAAGCCATAAACACCGAATATGCGCCTTTTTATGCGATAAACAACGATTTTGTCGGCTGGCTGAGCATAAAGGGTATAAATGTAAACTATCCTGTAGTACAGGGCAAAAACAATACCGACTATCTTGAAAAGGATTTTTACGGCAATTACAGTAAGAACGGTACTATTTTTGCGGATTATGAGAACGAATTTAAGAATACGGGCGAAACATCAGCAAATACGATCCTTTACGGTCATAACCTGCGTACCGAAAACTTCTTTGCCGAAATAACCGAGTACAGACGAGTTGACCTTGACAAGAGCCTTGAGTTTCTGAAAGAGCATCCTGTAATCGAGTTCAATACGCTGTACGAAAAGGCAAAATACAAGATATTCTCTGTAATGCTTATCAATACGAGGGAGGAATACGGCGATGTGTTCAATTATCCCGCCATACTGAATTTTGCAAACAGGGATGAATTCAATTATTTCACGTCCGAATGCCTTGACAGGAGCGAATTCTTCACAGGCGTTGATATGAAATACGGCGATAAGTTCCTTACGCTGTCCACCTGCGAGTTCGAGGTAGGTCTTTACGATATGCGTATCGTTGTTGTTGCGAGAAAGGTTCGTGACGGCGAGTCGGATTCGTTCACAGACGAGCAGATAAAAAGCTTCAAGCGTAACCCCGACACGAAGCAGTGCCGGACGATAAGAGAGCTTTACTATTACGGCAAGGAATGGAGCGGAAGGTACTGGAATCCTGCGTGGATAGAAGGCTTCAAGAAGGATAGTTCGTTCAAGACGGAAAGCTCCGACTGATAAAAAGAAAGCGGAAACTGTAACATAAAGGAGGAATTTAATGCAGAAGGCATCAATAGGAAAGATACTGCTCGCTCTTGTTATATCCTGCGTATACATTTACCTGTTCGGAATAGTTCAGGTCGTTCATGTAAGCGCAGACAATGAAAGAGAGATAGAGGTATCTATCCCTGAAGCGACAACATCTGCCGAAACCGAAAAAACTCCCGAAACTACAACAATTAAGCTGCAAGACGACAAAAAACCTACACTTGCCGATGTAAAGGCACAGACTACAGCAACCACCAAGGCGGAAACGACCACATCTACAACTACGGTAAAAAAACGCACACCCGCACCTGCGGCGGATAATACCGTTATAATCCCCGAAACAACAACTGCCGCAACCACCGCAGCGGCAACAACTGTCGCACCGGAAACCACAACGGCTGAAACAACATCTGCGCCGACGCCGACGCCCGATAACAGCGGTGAGGAGCAGTTATCGGTATACGATCAGGTGACCGGTACATATTACACGGCAGGTGCAAGAGAGATAATTGCGAGGGCGGTAGTCGGTGAGATATGGAACGAGTTCCCCGATGAAGCGGTAAAAGCACAGGCAGTAGCGGAATACACCTATATCAAAAAGAACAACGAAATGGGCGTCAGCCCCACGACAGCACTAAAAACAGACGTATATGACAGGATATACAAGCTCGTTGACGAGGTGCTGGGCGAAGCGATCTACTATAACGGCGAGATGATACAAAGTGTGTTCTTTGCGTCCTCGTGCGGCTATACCAACAGCGCCGAAAATGTATGGGGCGTTGATTATCCGTATCTCAGAAGCGTTGATTGTCCTCTTGACAAGACGACCGACCCTAATTGGGGCAGTACCGACAGCTATTCTTCGGATTATATAAAGAACGCTGTGCAGAATACACTCGGAATAGCGCTCACAGGCGACCCGTCAAAGTGGTTCAAGATAAACTCAAGACTTGATAACAGGGAACACGGCTGGGTAACGTCAATTTCTGTCGGCGGTATGACAAAGGCAAACGGCAAGACGATAGACGGCAGAATGATAAGAGAAACGGTACTCGGTTATTCGCTGAAAAGTGCGGCTTTTGATCTGAAATACGACAAAAGTAGCGACAAGTTCATCTTTACGACCTACGGTCACGGTCACGGCGTGGGATTGTCGCAGTACGGCGCAAAGGCTCTTGCTGAAAACGGCTACACATATAAGCAGATCTTACAGCATTACTTCACCGGCGTGGAGATACATTGAGAATATTTTGAAAGGACATCGAGAGGTGTCCTTTTCTTGTGTTATAATAACCCCAGACTCAAAATCCGAAAAGTCGGATTTTAGCACGCATAAC
>ENA-UOJJ01004309-UOJJ01004309.1-human-gut-metagenome-genome-assembly--contig:-CS66-NODE-4309-length-13555-cov-7.416148_pt1 | contig 13555 bp, 11 predicted proteins | sample MGYA00242343_ERZ723890 | MGnify/ENA metagenome assembly ERZ723890 | reverse complement strand
AGCGAGCGAAAGTTCCGAGTAAGGATCGTTCGAATTAGTGGCCGAAGCAGTTACGAAAAGAAAAGGAAGAGGAAAAAATGTGGGAGAAAGTGAAGAAGTTATTTGCACCGTCGGATATGACGGTGGGGACGCCGTGGAAGAAGATCGTGGCGTTCATGATTCCGATGCTGATCGGCAATATTGCGCAGCAGATGTACAATACGGTGGATTCCATCGTCGTTGGCCGGTATGTCGGGGATAATGCCCTGGCGGCGGTCGGGAGCGCTGGTCCGATCTTCCAGCTGTTGCTTGTATTGTTCGCCGGAATTGCGGTAGGAGCCGGAATTATGGTGTCTCAGTATTTTGGCGCAAAAGCGAGAGATGAACTGTCGGAGACGATTGGCTGCTGTATTACGCTTACGATTCTGGCATCACTGGCGCTGATGATTCTGTCGCCGTTTATTGTGCGGCCTCTGCTGGAGCTTCTGGATACACCGGCGAGCATTATCGACTGGTGCGACTCGTATCTTATGATTCTGATGATCGGAATCGGAGGGCTTGCCTTCTATAATATATTAAGCGGTATCTTAAGAGGTATGGGAGACTCTGTATCGGCGCTCCTGTATCTTCTGATTGCTACGGTCATGAACATTGTGCTGGACATCTTCTTCGTGAAAGATCTGCAGATGGGTGTCAGCGGCGTTGCGCTGGCCACCGTAATCGCGCAGACCTTTTCGGGGATTCTCTGTCTGATCCGTCTGATGAAGATGCGAGATATCTTTGATCTGAAGCTTCGCTATCTGCGTCCGAAGAAGAAATACTGCTTCAGCCTGATTCGTCTCGGCATTCCGTCCGGACTGACGCAGATGATCCTGTCGATGGCGATGATCGTGGTGCAGTCGCTGACGAACTCCTTCGGGGAGCAGTTTATCGCCGCGAACGTGATCGTTATGCGTGTGGACGGCTTCGCTATGATGCCGAATTTCTCTTTCGGAACGACCATGACGACGTATGCCGGGCAGAATGTCGGTGCGAGAAAGTACGACCGTGTCTATCAGGGCGCGCGCCAGGGCACGCTGATTGCCATGGCAACTTCCGCAACGATCACCGGACTGATCCTGATTTTCGGCCGTCAGCTGATGGGCATTTTCACGGACACAGTTTCACTGGTAGATTTGAGCCGCCGGATGATGGGCATTCTGGCTGTCGGCTATATCGCCATGGCGGTGACGCAGTGCCTGCAGGGAACCATGCGCGGCGCCGGTGACTCCATGACGCCGATGTGGATTTCTATTATCACGACCATCGTGATCCGTATTCCGGTTGCTTACGGAATCGCATTCCTGACCCGCACGCCGGAACTTCCGAACGGCCGTCAGGAGTGCGTGTTCATCTCTCTGCTGGTATCCTGGGTCATGGGCGCAGTCATCAGTACCATTTTCTATAGGCTTGGAGGATGGAAGAAGAAAGCACTGGAGATGTGATACAAATAGTCCGGCCAGCGGCTGTGCAGAAGGACAGGCTTGCTTGTACAGCTGCACAGACATTGGCCGGACAAAACCATATGAACAAGAAGGCGGATACGCCGAATTGCGAATGGGGGGGAGGATTGCGGGAGTGCATTTGCACGGAGCAATCCGTTGGTATAAGATAGAGAAAAACACTTTACAGATCGGCAAAAAATGGATACAATATAAAGTATAACAGAAAGGAAGAAAGATGAGAGCAATATCGAATAAGCAGAACAGCGTCGTGGAGGTTCTGCAGGACGCTATTCTTTCTGGCACGCTGACCGCTAGAATGGAGCTGAAGCAGAATGAACTGGCCGAGTCGCTGGAAGTATCCCGCATGCCGATCCGTGAGGCGCTGTTCATCCTGGAGTATCAGGGGCTGGTAGAGCGCCTGCCGAACAATCACGTCCGGGTTGCAGAGCTGTCAGAAGGTTTTTATGAGGATGTTTTCCGGATGGGCGAGCAAGAAGAGAAACAGATTCTTCTTCTCGCGGAGCTGAAGTCTCTGCCGGAAGAGGAGATGGATTTTCACCGGGCGCTTTACCGACATGCCGGAAGCGCGCTAGCGGAGCGAACCTTGGAGACTATTACAGAGATTTATATCCGCTATGCTGTCAGTGAAGCAGGAGATCAGGGAAAGAACGAGCGGCAGGAGCTTCTTGCTGAAGTTCGACGAAATACGGAAGAGAAGAACGAAGAAGTGCTTGCTGAAACTCTGCATCAGTATTACCGCAGTCTTGAGGCGGCGTTTTTCAGTCAGAAAGAGAGTAAATAGATATGGGAGTACTTGGATTAAAACCGATCAAGCTTCTTCCGGCCAGAGAGCGTGTCGCGAGTGCGCTGCGCAAGGCGATCATTGGCCGGCAGATTCAGGAAGGAGAGACGCTGACGCTGGAATCCACTGCGCAGGAGCTTGGTGTATCGATTACGCCGGTGCGGGAGGCTTTCCGTATCCTGGAACGGGACGGACTGATTTCGCTGGAGCAGAACAAAGCAGCCGTGGTTCTCGGTGTGAACGAGAAGACGATCCGCGAACATTATCAGATCCGGGCGACGTTGGAGAGCGAGGCCTGCCGTCTGTGCTGTGAGAACGGAGGCGATCTGACGCCGGTGCGCGAGTGCCTGGAAGCTTCCATCGATGCACTGGAAGCGAAGGACTCCGGCAATTATGCGAATTTTAACCAGTCGTTTCATTATGAAATCTGGAGCGCTGCCGGCAATGAGAAGATGGAGAAGATGCTGATGGAGCTCTGGAACGGTCTGTCCATGGGTGTGAAGACGACAGAGAGCGAATACGCGGTAAAATCAACGGAAGAACATAAACGCATTCTGGCCGCAATGGAAAAAAGAGATGGGAAGCTGGCCGCGGAAGAGATGCGCAGTCACATCTACCGTAGTATGCAGGATGTGCTGACGAGATATGTCTAAGGCAATGCAAAAAAATAAATAAAAAAGATTAAAAAAGTGATTGACAAACCGGAAAGCAGGAGGTATTCTTGAACCATGAAATGGATACATTATCATTAACATAATACAAAATATAAGATATGATAATTCATCCATGAAAAACATGAGAGGAGAACTCTAAAATGAGTCCATCAACCATTACCCTTTTGTTTCTCCTGTTTGCGGTAATCATGTTCGTTCTTGAGAAGATTCCGCTGGGAGTGACATCCATGATCGTCTGTATCGGCCTGGTCGTTACCGGTGTTCTGGATATCAAGACGGCATTTGCCGGATTCATTGACAGCAACGTCATTCTCTTCGTTGCCATGTTCATTGTCGGCGGCGCGCTCTTCGAGACCGGTATGGCGAATAAGATCGGCAGTCTGGTTACGAAGTTTGCGAAGACCGAACGTATGCTGATCATCGCGATCATGGTGATCGTCGGTGTTATGAGCGGCGTTCTTTCCAACACCGGTACGGCGGCAGTTCTGATTCCGGTTGTAATCGGTATCGCAGCCAAGTCCGGATATTCCCGATCCCGTCTGCTGATGCCACTGGTATTTGCGGCGGCTATGGGCGGCAACCTTTCTCTGATCGGCGCTCCCGGCAACCTGATTGCACAGAGTGCACTGCAGGAGATCGGACTTTCCTTCGGGTTCTTCGAATACGCGATCGTAGGTGCTCCGATCCTGATCGCAGGGATTCTCTTCTACGCGACCATCGGATACAAGCTTCTTCCGAATAAGAAGTCTTCCGACGGTGACAGCATCTTCGATGAAGTGAGAGATTTCAACGATGTTCCCAAGTGGAAGCAGGTACTTTCCCTGGTTATCCTGATTCTGACGCTGATCGGCATGATCTTCGAGGAAGAGATCGGCATCAAGCTGTGCGTGACGGGCGGTATCGGCGCACTGGCACTGATCCTGACCGGAGTTATCTCCGAGAAGGAAGCGCTAAAATCCATCGATCTAAAGACAATTTTCCTGTTTGGTGGTACACTGTCTTTGGCATCCGCGCTTTCCAGCACCGGAGCCGGTGAGATGATCGCCAACAAGGTAATCAGCATGCTGGGCGAGAATCCTTCGCCGTATCTGCTGACTCTGATCGTATTCCTGCTGTGCTGTACTCTGACGAACTTCATGTCGAATACGGCGACGACCGCGCTGATGGTTCCCATCTGCCTCTCGATTGCGCAGGGCATGGGAGCGGACCCCAGAGCAGTATTGATGGCATGCGTCATCGGCGGTTCCTGCGCCTATGCGACACCGATCGGTATGCCTGCCAACACGATGGTAGTCGGCGCCGGCGGATACACTTTTATGGATTACGTGAAAGCGGGACTTCCGCTGATTGTGATCGCAACGGTTGTAAGTATGATCATCCTTCCGATCGCGTTCCCGTTCTTCCCGGCATAAGGGGAGCGGGGCACGCATCGATAACATGAAAACTGCCGGGAAATCGGTACAGCAAGATAGAGTATACAAGGTTAAATAAACCAAGGAGGTTATAGAATGAGCAAGGAAAAACAGATAGAGCAGCTTACCACGTATATGGCGAATTTCGTGGACTATATCGGCAAAGTGCTGCCGGACGATGTTATCGCCAAGCTGGATGAGCTGGCAGAGAAGGAAGACAGCCCGCTGTCCAAGACGATTTATCAGACCATGAAGCGTAATCAGAAGCTGGCGAAGGAACTGAATCGCCCCAGCTGCCAGGATACCGGCGTGCTTCAGTTCTGGGTAAAATGCGGAACGAACTTTCCGCTGATCGGCGAGCTGGAAGCTCTGCTGAAGGAAGCTGTTGTGAAGGCAACCTTCCAGGCGCCTCTTCGTCACAACAGTGTAGAGACCTTTGACGAATACAATACCGGCAAGAATGTCGGCAAGGGAACGCCTACTGTATTCTGGGATATTGTTCCGGACAGCGACAAGTGTGAGATTTATACCTACATGGCAGGCGGCGGATGTACGCTTCCCGGCAAGGCGATGGTACTGATGCCCGGCGCAGGCTACGAAGGCGTAACCCGTTTCGTTCTGGATGTTATGACCTCCTACGGTTTGAACGCATGTCCGCCTCTGTTGGTAGGTGTGGGCGTGGCAACTTCTGTTGAGACGGCAGCACTGCTTTCCAAGAAGGCTCTGATGCGTCCGCTGGGAAGCCACAACGACAACGAGCGCGCAGCGTCCATGGAGAAGTTGCTGGAGGACGGTATCAACGAGATCGGCCTTGGCCCGCAGGGTATGGGCGGCAAGTATTCCGTTATGGGCGTTCATATTGAGAATACCGCAAGACATCCTTCGGCGATCGGCGTAGCCGTAAACGTAGGCTGCTGGTCCCACAGAAGAGGCCATATTATTTTCGATAAGGATCTGAACTATACAATTACTACGCATTCGGGGGTAACTTTATAATGGTAGAGATGAAAGACGGAAAGAAGATTTTAACGACACCGATCAGTGACGAGGATCTGGCAGATATTCATGTTGGCGATATTATTTATCTGAACGGAAGCTTAACGACATGCCGCGACGTTGCACACAGACGTCTGGTAGAGGAAGGACGTGAGCTGCCGGTAGACGTAAGAAACGCAGCAATCTTCCACGCAGGTCCCATCATCCGCCCGCTGGAGAACGACAAGTTCGAGATGGTATCCGTAGGACCGACCACCAGCATGCGTATGGAGAAGTTTGAGAAGGAATTCGTAGAGAAGACCGGCGTTAAGGTGATCGTAGGAAAGGGCGGCATGGGCCCTAACACCGAGTATGCCTGCAAAAATTACAAGGCGATCCACTGCGTATTCCCGGCTGGCAACGCGGTTGTAGCAGCTACCGAAGTGGAGGAGATCGTGGAAGCTCAGTGGCGTGATCTGGGCATGCCCGAGACTCTGTGGCACTGCAACGTGAAGGAGTTCGGCCCTCTGATTGTATCGATTGACACCGAAGGACGTAACCTGTTCGAGGAGAACAAGGTGGTCTTCAACGAGAGAAAAGAGAAGGTCTACGAGGAGATCTGCAAGCACGTAAGCTTCATTAAATAATGGATATACGCCGTATGGCATATCACATAAAGCAACTGTAAACATAAGCACTTGAACTATCCTGTTCTACTAACTACCTTACCAGGAGGTCTCTCTCTTCAGCACATCGCATTCTCAGGCTGGAGAGGGAGATTTTTCCTGTTTTCCGGGGGCTTTGCACGGGGCGCGGACAGGAAAAATCTGTGGGGAATGCCTTGACTTTTCAATTGGGCAACGGTATAATATTGCCGTATACAGAGTGAATTGCACAGATGGAGAGAGTACACGATTGCGGAAACTTCAGCGAGCCGGAGCATGGTGCGAGTCCGGCAGGAGTACGGGTCGATGGAAGATCACTCCGGAGCATCTGACCGAAGGATTGTCCGGTAGGCTCAGACGGTATCTCCCGTTATCGAGAGCACATATCCCCATGTCGGGCGTATGACGCAAATAGGTGGTAAAAGCGAAGACCCTTCGTCCTGTTTGGACGCAGGGTCTCTTTGATTATATTGAAAGAAAATCATGCAGGAGGAATATACCATGTACAAGAAAGTGGCGACGGATATGAATTTCGTCGATCGCGAAAAATCGGTAGAAACATTCTGGGAAGAGAATGATATCTTCCAGAAGAGTATGGACAAGCGCGAAGGCTGCCCGGAATATATGTTCTATGACGGTCCGCCCACTGCGAACGGCAAGCCCCATATCGGTCACGTACTGACCCGTGTTATCAAGGACATGATCCCCCGTTACCGTACCATGAAGGGCTACTATGTACCCCGTAAGGCCGGATGGGATACCCACGGACTTCCCGTTGAGCTGGAAGTAGAGAAGATGCTGGGTCTGGACGGCAAGGAGCAGATCGAGGAATACGGCGTAGAGCCTTTCATTCAGAAGTGTAAAGAGAGTGTATGGAAATACAAGGGCATGTGGGAAGAGTTCTCCGGCAAGGTCGGCTTCTGGGCGGATATGGAGAACCCTTATGTAACCTATCACAATGACTTCATCGAGTCCGAGTGGTGGGCGCTGAAGCAGATCTGGGACAAGAAGCTTCTGTATAAGGGCTTCAAGATCGTTCCCTACTGCCCCCGCTGCGGTACTCCGCTTTCCAGCCACGAGGTTGCTCAGGGTTACAAGGATGTAAAGGAACGCTCCGCCATCGTTCGCTTCAAGGTGAAGGATGAGGATGCCTACATTCTGGCATGGACGACCACTCCCTGGACCCTGCCCTCCAACGTAGCGCTCTGCGTAAATCCGGATGAGACCTATGTAAAGGTGAAGGCAGCGGACGGCTACACCTACTACATGGCGGAAGCTCTGCTGGATACGATTCTGGGCGGCCTGGCGAAGGACGGACAGCCCGCTTACGAGATCCTGGAGTCCTACAAGGGTACGGATCTGGAGAATAAGGAATATGAGCCGCTGTATGACTGTGCGGCAAAGGTAGCGGCGAAGCAGCACAAGAAAGGCTTCTTCGTAACCTGCGATACCTACGTAACTTTGACCGATGGTACCGGCGTGGTACACATCGCTCCCGCATTCGGTGAAGATGATGCCAAGGTTGGCCGCAACTACGATCTGCCGTTTGTACAGCTGGTAGACAGCAAGGGCGACATGACCGAGGATACTCCTTTCGCTGGCCTGTTTGTAAAGAAGGCAGATCCGGAAGTTCTGAAGGATCTGGACAAGAGAGGTTTGCTGTTCGACGCTCCGAAGTTCGAGCACAGCTACCCTCACTGCTGGCGCTGCGACACGCCTCTGATCTACTATGCGCGTGAGTCCTGGTTCATCAAGATGACTGCTGTGAAGGACGACCTGATCCGCAACAACAACACAATCAACTGGATTCCGGAGAGCATCGGCAAGGGCCGTTTCGGCGACTGGCTGGAGAACGTACAGGACTGGGGTATCAGCCGTAACCGTTACTGGGGTACTCCTCTGAATATCTGGGAGTGCGAGTGCGGCCATCAGCATTCGATCGGAAGCATTGAAGAGCTGAAGAGCATGTCGAAGAACTGCCCGGACGATATCGAGCTGCATCGCCCCTACATCGATGCCGTTACCATCACCTGCCCTTGCTGCGGCAAGGAGATGCACCGTGTACCGGAAGTTATCGACTGCTGGTTCGATTCCGGTTCCATGCCGTTCGCACAGTACCATTATCCTTTTGAGAATCAGGAGACCTTCAAAAAGAACTTCCCTGCTGCATTCATCAGCGAGGCGGTTGACCAGACCAGAGGCTGGTTCTACTCTCTGCTGGCGATCTCGACCCTGGTATTCAATCAGGCTCCTTACAAGAACGTAATCGTTCTGGGCCATGTACAGGATGAGAACGGCCAGAAGATGAGTAAGTCCAAGGGCAATGCCGTTGACCCGATGGAGGCTCTGCAGGAGTACGGCGCGGATGCCATCCGCTGGTACTTCTACATCAACAGCGCTCCCTGGCTGCCGAACCGCTTCCATGGCCGTGCCGTTATGGAAGGTCAGAGAAAGTTCCTGGGAACTCTGTGGAATACCTACGCATTCTACGTGCTGTACGCAGAGATCGACAAGTTCGATCCCACGAAGCACGAGCTGGAATATGAGAAGTTGTCCGTGATGGATAAGTGGCTGCTGTCCAAGCTGAACACGCTGATCGGAACCGTGGACCATCTGCTGGATACCTACCAGATTCCGGAGACGGCGCGCGCACTGGCAGACTTTGTCGATGACATGAGCAACTGGTATGTACGCCGCAGTCGTGAGCGTTTCTGGGCAAAGGGCATGGAGCAGGATAAGGTCAATGCTTACATGACGCTGTACACCGCTCTGGTAACGGTGTGCAAGCTGGCGGCTCCGATGGTTCCGTTCATCACCGAGGATATCTACCAGAACCTGGTACGCGGTCTGGACGCAAGCGCTCCGGAATCCATTCATCTGTGCGACTACCCGGTTGCAAAGGAAGAGTGGATCGACAAGGATCTGGAGAAGAACATGGACGAGCTCCTGAAGATTGTTGTTATGGGCCGCGCCTGCAGAAATGCCTCCAATATCAAGAACCGTCAGCCGATGGGTCAGATGTTCATCAAGGCTCCGTTCGAACTGGATGAGTACTTCACCGCGATCATCCGCGATGAGCTGAATGTGAAGAACGTAAAGTACACACAGGATGTGCGTGACTTCACTTCCTACAGCTTCAAGCCGCAGATGCGCACGCTGGGACCGAAGTACGGCAAGCAACTGGGTGAGATCCGCACGGCTCTGGCAGAGCTGGATGGTAATGCGGCGATGGATGAGCTGAACGAGACCGGCGAGCTGAAGCTTACGATCTCCACCGGTCAGGCTGTTCTGACGAAGGACGATCTGCTGATTGAGTCCGCACAGATGGAAGGCTATGTATCTGAGCAGGGCGGTGAGATCACCGTTGTTATGGATACTCGTCTGACGGATGAGCTGCTGAAGGAAGGCATGCTGCGTGAGATCATCAGTAAGATTCAGACCATGCGTAAGGAAGCCGGTTTCGAGGTTATGGACAACATCCGCATCTCAGTAGCTGACAACGCGGAGATCGAGAAACTCTTCAAGGCGCACAGCGAGGAACTGCTTCCGGATGTACTGGCGAAAGAAGTTGTTTTCGATGAGAAAATCGGATATAATAAGGAGTGGAATATCAACGGTGAGAAGGTAACGCTCGGCGTTGAGAAACTGGCATAAGACCAGCAGGATTTCACCCTGCGAAATGACTCGCATCAACTGGATGTAATATACAGCAGAAGGGCTGTCTTCGAGGGATATCGAAGGCAGCCTTTGGTATTATATTTCTCTTGTTGCGATTTGACAGGGGAAGAAGAGAAGGAAAACAAGAGGAGGAACGGAATGGGCGGTTATAACTTTGATAAAGATCTTTTCAGAAAGCGTGTCCGCGAACTGGTGAAGCTGGACTCCAAGGTAAGCATCGAGGATGCGAACCCGGTTCAGATCTATAAAGCGGTAGGCTTTGCGATTAAGGAGCAGATCATCGATCCCTGGATCGATACCAGAAAGAAGGCGAAGGAGCAGGATGTGAAGATGGTGTATTACCTCTCCATGGAATTCCTGATGGGCCGCGCGCTGGGCAACAATATCCTGAATATTCAGGCGCAGAACGATATTCGCGAAGTTCTGGAGGAATTCGGCGTGGATCTGAACCTGATCGAGGATCAGGAACGCGACTGGGCGCTGGGAAACGGCGGTCTGGGACGGCTGGCAGCCTGTTTCCTGGATTCCCTGGCAACGCTGAGTTATCATGCCTATGGCTGCGGCATCCGCTACAAGTATGGCATGTTCAAGCAGAAGATTGAGGATGGATACCAGAAAGAGGTTCCGGATAACTGGCTGAAGATCGCCAATCCCTTCGAGATTCGCCGTGACAGTCAGCGCCAGGAAGTAAGGTTCGGCGGCTACACCCGCTGCGAGACGGATGAGCATGGCAATCCACGCTATATTCAGGAAGGATATCAGGCTGTTGTGGCGGTTCCGTATGACCTCCCTGTCATCGGTTATGGTAACGGCGTTGTGAATACGCTGCGTATCTGGAGCGCGGAGCCGGTTGAGGAGCTGGATCTGGAGTCCTTCGATCAGGGCGAATACGAGAAGGCAAATGAACAGAACAATCTGGCGGAGACGATCTGCAAGGTTCTGTATCCGAACGATAATAAGTATTCTGGCAAGGAGCTTCGCTTAAAGCAGCAGTATTTCTTCGTATCTGCGACGATTCAGCGCGCGGTGGAGCGCTATATGGAGGAGCATGACGATATCCATGGCCTGCATGAGAAGGTCTGCTTCCAGATGAATGATACGCATCCGACCGTTGCCGTCGCAGAACTGATGCGCATCCTGCTGGATGAGTACGGGCTCGGCTGGGATGAAGCGTGGGCGATCACGACGAAGACCTGTGCGTATACGAACCACACCATTATGGCGGAAGCTCTGGAAAAGTGGCCGATTGACCTGTTCCAGCGTCTGTTGCCTCGCGTTTATCAGATTGTGGACGAGATCAACCGCCGCTTCGTGAATGAAATCCGTTCCCGCTATCCGGGACAGCCGGAGAAGGTACAGAAGATGGCCGTTCTCTACGAAGGGCAGGTGCGTATGGCAAATATGGCGATCGTGGGCGGCTTCTCCGTCAACGGCGTAGCGAAGCTGCATACGGAGATCCTGGAGAAGCAGGAGCTGCGTGATTTCTATGAGATGATGCCGGAGAAATTCAATAACAAGACGAACGGCATTACCCAGCGCCGCTTCCTGCTGCACGGCAATCCCCTGCTGGCGCAGTGGGTGACAGATCACATCGGTGATGGCTGGATCACAAATCTGCCGGAGATCAAGAAAATCGAGCCGCTGGCGGACGATCCGGAGTACCGCCGTCAGTTCCGTGAGATCAAGTACCAGAACAAACTTCGTCTGGCGGAATACATCCGCGAATACAATCACATCGAGGTCAACCCGGAGTCGATCTTCGATGTACAGGTCAAGCGCCTGCATGAGTATAAGCGCCAGCTACTGAATATCCTGCATGTAATGTATCTGTATAACCAGCTGAAGGATCATCCGGAGTGGGATATGGTACCCCGCACCTTTATCTTTGGCGCGAAAGCAGCGGCCGGCTACCGGATCGCGAAGCTTACCATCAAGCTGATCAATTCCGTAGCGGAAGTGATTAACCATGATCCGTCCATCAACGGAAAGATCAAGGTGGTATTTATCGAAGATTATCGTGTATCCAATGCAGAGCTGATCTTCTCCGCCAGCGATGTCAGCGAGCAGATTTCCACAGCCAGCAAGGAAGCCAGCGGAACCGGCAATATGAAATTCATGTTGAACGGCGCGCTTACCCTGGGTACTATGGACGGCGCAAATGTGGAGATCGTGGAGGAGGCCGGAGCCGAGAACGCCTTTATCTTCGGTATGTCGGCGGAAGAGGTGATCCGCTACGAACACGACGGAACCTACGATCCTATGACGATCTTCAACAGCGATGAGGGCATCCGCCGCGTGCTGATGCAGCTGATCAACGGCTTCTACAGCCCGGAAGATCCAGAGCTGTTCCGCCCGCTGTACAACTCGCTGCTGAACACGAAGGACACTTCCCGCGCGGATACCTACTTCATTCTGAAGGATTTCCGCTCCTACGCGGAAGCGCAGCAGCGCGTGGAGGCCGCTTACCGAGATCAGGAGTGGTGGAGCCACGCAGCTATGATCAACGTAGCAAATGCCGGAAAGTTCTCTTCCGATCGCACGATCCAGGAGTATGTGGACGATATCTGGCATCTGGACAAATTAAAGTAAGATTAGATATTAAAGGATTCTGTACATGAAAAAGCACGGCTTTAAGCCTTTTTTTCATGTACAGACTACCATAAAAACGTGTTACTAAGTGACACATTAGTGATAAATTTTTTCAAGCTCTGTTCTGAGCTCTTCCAGGTTCCTGTGGCCGTATGTATTCTCTGTTATGCTGGTTCCGAGCGAGTGGTCCATCAGCATTTTCTTTGTGAACATATCCACGCCGTACTTATCACACAGCCATGAGAATGTGCGCCTGCAGTCATGCGGCGTGTGTGTATTCGTGATGGCCAGACGTTCCCGGAGCTTCACCAGTTCCTTGCGGAACTCAATCTCATTCCGGTACAGCCTCCCAGAATAAGTGTTCATCAGCCGGATCACAGCGGGACGGATCAGGGAATGAATCGGGACAATACGATTCTTCGAAGCCCTGGTCTTTACACCGCCCTGGAAATATCCTTCTTCCAGATCAATCTTCAGCGTCTTGATCGCGCTGATCCGGAAGCCGGAATAGATAAGAATCAGAAGAAGACAGCAACCTCGTACCGGTTCCGATCTCCGGCAAGGAAGCATTGGATCAATCCCTGGAGCCCGATCAGGCGATCGAAAGCGAGGAGACGGGTCCGGCGTTCCTGCTTGCGGTTGGCAACGTTCGTCTGATCGAGGATATTACCAACGTTGGTGTCATGGTGCGCGATCTCTTCAGCCAGGGCGACATCCCTGTTCATCAACTCCAGCTGTCCAGGCTCTTCGGCGTGGTCATTGTGTGCAGCGATCAGGACAGGGTCTTCCGAAATTGGATTTGATTCCGTATTATCTTCCGCCTTTGGTTCAGAAATGGTACCAAAACAGCTATGATATAGAGAATATAGAAGCGGTAAACAGAGAAATATCTAAAGATCTATGTGATATGAGAAAGCATTCGGCTGTTTCGGACATATTTGAAGGTGTTACAGGTGGAGAAATCGTTGGATGTGCCTGTCACGGTGTAGAGTACTGGAAAAAGCATCCGGAATATGTTACTTCAGAAGCGTTTGCCCATATGTTTGAAGCACAATTTGACAGTGTAAGGTATGGCGAAATGAAGAAGTATTTTCCGAGTGCTTTAAGTTTTTTTGAGAAAATGATAAAGGAGGTGCCAAAATGAAAAAAAGATGTTTTAAGGCTTGCGAAAAGTTTATAGATCATTTTGGCTACTGTGCAGCATTTCCTAAAAATCTGGACTTTGACCAGGACGAGTATGCCGATGAGCTTTTAAAGTGCATAGAAGATGATTTCGATTATACGATTGAAAAGTACG
>ENA-UOJJ01004304-UOJJ01004304.1-human-gut-metagenome-genome-assembly--contig:-CS66-NODE-4304-length-13572-cov-4.803729_pt1 | contig 13572 bp, 13 predicted proteins | sample MGYA00242343_ERZ723890 | MGnify/ENA metagenome assembly ERZ723890 | reverse complement strand
TCCGCAGCCACCCCGGGCGAAGGACTGCAATAAATCTTGTCCTTCGCTGGCTGCGGACTGCGGGGAAGTTTCGCAAGGGTGGATGTCCCGGTAGGTAGAGATGTTTCGACTTCGGGCTTTGCCCTCCGCTCAACATGACAGCAGGGCTGTCATCCCGAGTGCAGCGTAGCGGAATCGAGGGATCCAGACGGTCGGATTAGCGGGAGCCAGTATGGATTGTAAAGGTGAATGTTCGGTAAAGTCGAGATGTTTCGACTGCGGGGCTTCGCCCTCCGCTCAACATGACAGATGAAAAATAGCGATCGAACATATTTCGATCGCTATTTGCAGTGTGCGGCGCAGCCGTTCGGAAACGGTCCGGACAGAACCGGCGTAAGATGCCGGGGCCAGCTGCCGTGTAAAGCGCCGGGGCTATTTTTTCTCCTCCTTCACGGGCTCGGCCTTCACCTTCAGTTTGGCGAATCCTTTGATAAGGGTGGCCTCGTCGGTCTTGGCGGGGTTGTAGACCACGGTGATGCGCTTGGTCGGAACGTCTACCTGCACGTCCTCGACCCCCTTGCCCAGCACGGGCACGTTGTCCATGATCTTCTTGGCGCAGTGGTCGCAGTGGATATCGCTTGCGAATACGGTGGTGCGGGTCGTCTTGCTCTTGTTGTCGGCAAAGGCCTCCATGCCGAACAGGGTGGCTGCCATCAGGCAGCAGATCAGAAACTTTTTAATTGTCTTTTTATTTTAATGTTTTACGATTCGTTTTTTAATAGAGATTGAAGCGCATGCCTATGTAGAACTTGCGGCCCATCAGGGGACCCCAGACCGACGAGGAGTTGAACGAGGTCTGGAAGGGGTTGTCGCCGGGCCGGAAGGCGTGGCCGTCGACCGTGATGGGATCTTTCTGCACGTAGTCGCCGATGTTCTCGCAGCCGACATAGACGTCGAACTTGCCCATCTTGTGACTCACCTGAGCGAAGAAGATGGGGTAGTGGGGCGAGTAGCGCAGGTTGTCCAGATCGCCATCCAGCGAGGGCAGGCGGCTGGGGCCGTTGAGCTGGGCCGTGAAGTCGAAGGTCCAGCGGCGGAATTTGGTGGCGTATTGCAGGTTCAGCAGGGTCTTGTACTCGCTGATGAGCGGACGCTCCACGCGGCGGCGCGAACCGTCGGGACGGTCGAGCGTGATAGCGCTGTCCGTGTAGCGGAAGGTAGCGAAGATGTCGAGCCGCTCGACGGGCGACCAGGTGAAGTCCACCTGCCACGAGTCGGTGTAGGAGCGGCCGTCGGTGTCGTAGAAGAGCACGATGTCGGAGTCATACTCCTGATCGGCCACCACCTGATTGTAGAACTGCGTGCGGAAGTAGTCGAAGCTCAGCGTAGCGTCGCCGGGCTTCACCAGTCCGAACGTCTGGGTCAGGCTGCCGCCCACGGTGAGGGCCTTCTCCATGCGGTCCAGGTTGTGAAACCCGCCGCGGATGTCGAACTGCCGTCCCGTAGCCAGCACGCCGATGTTGTCGGTGATGAGGTTCGTCGAGCGGTAGCCCAGACCGGCCGAGACGCGCAGAACGGTCGAGGGGGTGATGTTCCACTTGATGTGGCCGCGGGGCGTGAGGTAGAACTTGTCGTAGTAGGTGTTGTAGTCGCCGCGGATGCCCGCTACGACCGAGAACTTCTCCTTGATGGCGTAGGTGTACTCGGCGTAGACGCCCGCCTCGCGCTCCTTGCGGTTCATCGAGAAGAGCCCCGTGTGATCCAGCCACGGCGTAGGGTTCAGCACCGTCTCGTCGTAGTGGTGGATCTGACCCGAGAGGCCGACGATCAGCGACGAGCGGTAGGTGAAGTAGTGGTTGTACATCAGGTTGGCCGAGAGGGCGTTTTCGTTGCCCGCGTAGTCGTTGAGACCGAAGTAGGCCGCCTCGTCGAAGTGGTCGAAGTCGACGATCATGGCGAAGTTCGAGCGCAGCTCGTCCTGCTCGTCGGCGTCGTAGACCGAGGCGCCGACCGGCATGCCCAGCTTGATGTAGCCGTTGGCGTTGCGGTTGCGGATGTGGGAGCCGTAGAGCGGACCGCCCTCCTTGCCGCCCTCTTCCCAGTCGCTCGTCATCCGGTCGCGCATCGACTTCTCGTAGCCGTGCTGTCCGCCCAGGCGGTTCTCCTGCACGAACTTCCAGCCCCAGCGGAGCTGGATGCCGTTGTCGGCGCTGTAGAGCCATTTGTTCGCGACGTTGATCTGATCGGCGCGCGGGAAGTCGCGGAACGTGTCGTGGTTGTGGTCCATCTTGCGGACGTCGGTGTCGGCCGATCCGTGCAGCAGGATCACCGTCGAGAGCTTCTGGTCGTGCGTCACGGGCAGCGCCGTGGTGATGTTGGCTTCGGGACGGAGCTCGTCGTCGAGATAGAGGTTGACGAAGAGCCGCTCGCTGTCCGTCGGCTTGCGGTGCTCCAGATTGATCTGGCCCGTGATGGCCTCGTGACCCGCCGTGACGGAGGCCACGCCCTTCGACACCTGAATCGAGTTGAGCCACATGCCGGGTGTGTAGCTCAGTCCGTAAGGGGCGCTCAGGCCGCGCATGATGGGGCGGTTCTCGTCGAGAATCTGGGTGTAGGTGCCGGCCAGGCCGAGCATCTTGATCTGACGGGCGCCCGAGATGGCGTCGCTGTAGCCCACGGTCACCGAGGCGGAGTTCTCGAACGACTCGGCGATGTTGCAGCAGGCCATCTTGCACAGACCGGCGAAGGAGATCATCTCGCCCTTCAGCACACCGTCGTGCTTCACGTAGTTGCCGCCCACGGTGCTCTCGATCACGACGCTCTCGATGTCCACGCCCTCGGCGCAGAGGGTGAAGTCGGCCGTGGCGGTGCCGGGTTCGATGGTGCGGACCTCCTCCCGGTAACCCAGGAAGCCGACGGCCAGCCGGTCGTGATCCTTGACGCGGTGGAGGCGGTATTTGCCCTCCGCGTCGGTGACGGCGCCTACGGTCGTGCCCTCCCAGAGCACGGTGGCGCCGACGAGCGGTTGTTTGTTTTCGTCGCAGACCGTGCCGCGCAGATCCTGTGCGCGCACCGCGACGAAGAGTAACAGAAACAGAATAGTTAAAAGCTGTTTTTTCATGATTTTTTCCGTTTAAGACTTGATTGCGTGACAGCGGAGATACGGCCGCCTGGCGGTCTATCGTCCGTTTTTCGATCAAGCCTGCACGGGAGGGGCCCTCAGGGCAGAGGGATCGGCGCACACCTCGCAGTGACACGGGTCGGGCGGCGTCGGGATGCGGAGACCCCGCGTGGCGTGGGGACGAAGCGGGAAGTAGTCCTCGGCCGGCCGGGCGTCCGTGAGGTGCCCGGCGATGCGGGACGAGGAGCCCTTTTCGCTGCGGTCGAAGGTGTAGAGCTCCACCTGCGTGTCGTGGTTGTGGCCGCAGTCGTCGGCACCGTTCAGGTGCTGGTGGCCGGCCTGGCCGTGGCAGATGCAGCTCTCCGCAGGGGCGCGGTGCACCTTGTCGAGACAGAGGCAGGAGAGGGCGCACGCCGTCGGCACGACTACCGTCAGCAGGTAGAGGTGCACGAGCAGAAGCGCTATGATCCGTTTCCCTTTCATGTCGTTATACCAGTCGGCACGCCTTCAGCTTCTCGACCCAGGCGGAAGCGTCGCGCAGAGCGGTCTCGGAGTCGATCTCGTAGCGGTCCGTAAGCAGGCGGGCCGCATCCTCGGCCTCGAACTCCTTGCCCTGCAATTCGTTCCAGAGGTAGAGCGCCGACTCGTTGAGCGAGATGATACGGGTCATGTCCGCCCCGTAGCGTCCCTGCATGATGACCACGTGTTCGCCGGCCATCTCCCGTACCTTATACTCTTCGCGAAGTTTCATTAGTCCGTTGAAATTATTCAGTGTGCAAAGATAGCTGTTTTTTTTCAAAGATGGTGCACGGGCGGATGTTTTTACCGAACTTTCGGGAGCCGAGGCCGAAAATTTGTTTTTCCGCCGCGCTTGTCGTATTTTTGCGAGTATGGAGAACGACATTCGCGAGGTGCTGAAACGCCATTGGGGCTTCGACCGCTTCCGACCGCTGCAGGAGGAGGTGATCCGGACCGTCATGGCGGGCCGCGACGCGCGGGTGCTGATGCCGACCGGCGGCGGAAAGTCGCTGATCTATCAGGTGCCGACACTGGCCCGCGAGGGGCTGTGCGTGGTCGTCACGCCGCTGATCGCCCTGATGAAGGACCAGGTGGACCGCCTGCGGGCCCGCGGTATCGGCGCGGTCGCCGTCCACGCCGGGCTCTCGCCCCGGCAGATCGACGTGGCGCTGGACAACTGCGCCTACGACTCGAAGATGAAGTTTCTCTACATCGCCCCCGAACGGGTTGCGTCGGAGACCCTGCGGCTGCGGCTGCCGAGGATGAACGTGCGGCTGATCGCCGTCGACGAGGCGCACTGCATCTCGCAGTGGGGCTACGACTTCCGTCCGGCCTACCGGCGGATCGCCGAGTTGCGCGAGCGGTGTCCCGAGGCGTCGGTGCTGGCGCTGACTGCGTCGGCTACGGAGGCGGTGGCGGAGGACATCATGCAGAATCTGCATTTTGACGAGAAGCGGATCTTCCGCGGCGACTTCTCCCGTCCCAACCTCAGCTACGCCGTCCGCCATACGGAGGACAAGAACGGCCAGCTGCTCCGGATCGCCGAAAACGTGCCCGGATCGGGTATCGTCTATGTGCGGACCCGCGAGGCGACCGAGGAGATCGCCGCCTGGCTCCGCGAGGAGGGGATCACGGCGGCAGCCTACAACGGCGGGCTGCCCCACACCGAGAGGGCGCTCCGCCAGGAGGAGTGGATGAGCGGAAAGGCGCGGGTCATGGTGGCGACGAACGCCTTCGGCATGGGCATCGACAAGCCCGACGTGCGCTTCGTAGTGCACTACACGCTGTGCGACTCGCTGGAGAACTACTATCAGGAGGCGGGGCGTGCGGGCCGCGACGGAAAGCGGAGCTACGCCCTGCTGCTGGTGAGCCCCGAGGATCCGGACCGCGTGCGGCGGCGCTTCGAGGCGGACTTTCCCCCGCTCGAAACGGTGAAGGATGTCTACGACAAGATCGGCTCCTACCTGCGGGTGGAGATCGGCGACGGCGACCAGAGCACCCACTCCTTCAACATCCACGACTTCTGCGCCCGCGAGCACCTCTACCACGGCACGGTGAAGAGCGCCCTCGAGCTGCTGGAGCAGAACAATTACATGTCCCTTTCGGACGAGATGGAGAATCCCGCCCGCATCATCTTCTGCGTCAGCCGGGACGACCTCTACCGGATCCGCTGCGAGAAGGAGGAGCTCGACCCCTTCATCCGCACCGTCCTGCGGCTCTACAACGGGGTGTTCACCGAGTTCCGCAAGATCGACGAGCTGGAGATCGCCCGCTGGAGCGGCTATACCGTGGAGCGGGTCAAGGAGCTGCTGAAACGGCTGTGGCAGATGCGGATCATCCGCTACATCCCGTCGAACCGCTCGCCACTGATTACCTTTCATACCGAGCGTCTGCCCCGGGCCGATCTCTATATCACCCCCGAGAGCTACAAGTTCCGGCGCGAACTGACGCTGGAGCGTTTCGACCGCATGTTGCGCTATGCGGAGAACGACGGGCAGTGCCGTTCGGCCCTGATGGAGGGCTATTTCGGCGTGGAGAACCCCGCCGACTGCGGCGTGTGCGATATCTGTCTGGAGCGCAAGCGCCGCCTGCGCCGCACGGAGGATCTGCCCGGGCGGATCCTCAACCTGCTGGAGGAGGGAGAGTTGGATGCCCGGGAGTTGGTCTCCCGGCTGGCGTGCGACTCCGAACAGGGGGCGGCAGCGATCGATTCTCTGCTGGCTTCGGCGAAAATCTCGCAGCTTGAAAGCGGAAAACTCGTAAAAAATAGGTAACTTTGCTCTCCGTTAAGCAAACGATATGAGATCCGATACTCCCCCCTTTCTCTCCACCATCGGCAACGAGGAGATGGCCCAGCTGCCTGCGGCCCGCTTTCCCGGCGAAATCGTCGTCGTGGACCATGTGAACGCCATCCGCGCCGCCTGCGAGGAGCTGGCCGCCGAACCGGTGATCGGCTTCGATACCGAGACCCGGCCGTCGTTCCGCCCCGGCGTGCACAACCGCGTGGCGCTGTTGCAGCTCTCCACGCCCCGGCGCTGCTTCCTGTTCCGGCTCTGCGCCGTTCCGCTCGCCCGCGAGATTCTGCGGATTCTGGAGAACAAGCGCATCCTGAAGATCGGAGCCGCCGTGTCGGGCGACCTGGCGGCGCTGCACGAGCTGCGCCACTTCCGCGAGGGGGGATTCGTCGATCTGCAATCCATCGTCGGGGAGTGGGGGATCGAGGAGAAGAGCCTGCGCAAGATGTCGGCCATCGTGCTGGGCTGCCGCGTCTCGAAGGCGCAGCGCCTGAGCAACTGGGAGGCTACGAACCTCACCGAACAGCAGCAGATGTACGCTGCGACCGACGCCTGGAGCTGTATCCGTATCTACGAGCGGCTGCAGCATGTTCCGAAACCGAAAAAAGCAATCATACATGACAAGAGCCAAAGTTTATCTGCGAAGAGGTAAGGAGGAGTCGCTGCTGCGGCGTCACCCCTGGATCTTTTCGGGAGCCGTGGAGTACATCAAGGCCGAGGAGGAGCCCCGCGAGGGCGATCTGGTGGATGTCTACACCAAGCAGGGCGACTTCATCGCCCGCGGTCACTACCAGATCGGATCGATCGCCGTGCGGGTGCTGACCTTCGAGGACGAGCCCGTCGATGCGGCGTGGTGGCGTCAGCGGGTCGCTACTGCCTGGGACGTGCGGCGTCTGCTGGGGTTTACGGAGAATCCGCAGACCACCTGCTATCGCCTGATTCACGGCGAGGGGGATTCGCTGCCCGGACTGGTGGTCGACGTCTACGGCTCGACGGCCGTGGTGCAGTGTCACTCGGTGGGCATGTACCGCTCCCGGCAGGAGATCGCCGCCGCCATCCGTGCCGTCTACGGCGAGCGGATCACGGCGATCTACGACAAGAGTTCGCAGACGGTTCCCTACAAGGCGGGGCTGAATGCCGTGGACGGCTATCTCTACGGCGGCCGCGGCGAGAGCGCCGCGCAGACCGTGCTGGAGAACGGACACCGCTTCAAGGTGAACTGGGAGGAGGGCCAGAAGACCGGATTCTTCATCGATCAGCGGCAGAACCGCGAACTGGTGGGGCACTACGCCAAAGGCCGCACCGTGCTCAACACCTTCTGCTATACGGGCGGATTCTCGGTCTACGCCATGGCCGGAGGAGCCGAGGAGGTGGTGTCGGTCGACTCTTCGGAGCGGGCCGTGGCGCTTGCCGACGAGAATATGCGGCTCAACTTCGGCGACGACGTCCGCCACACCTCGCTGGCGGTGGATGCCGTGGAGTACCTGAAGGAGATCGGACCCAAATACGACCTCATCATCCTCGACCCGCCGGCCTTCGCCAAGCATCACAAGGTGCTGGGCAACGCCATGCAGGGCTACAAGCGGCTGAATGCGCGGGCCCTGTCGCAGATCAAGCCGGGCGGCATCCTCTTCACCTTCTCCTGCTCGCAGGCGGTGTCGAAGGAGTTGTTCCGCACGACGGTCTTTTCTGCGGCGGCCATCGCCGGGCGCAAGGTGCGCATCCTGCACCAGCTGACCCAGCCGGCCGCCCATCCCATCAACATCTACCACCCCGAGGGAGAGTACCTGAAAGGGTTGGTCCTCTACGTGGAGTAGGGAAGAGCGATTCGCAATTGGCAGTGCACAATTCACAATTATTCTGTGCTTGTCACCTTGAGCGGAGCACCTTTAGGTGCGTAGTCGAAAGGTCTCGACGTTGCGGGACATCCGCCCTTGCGCTTCGCAAAGGTTCCCGCTAATCCGACCGTTGGGGGATCCCTCGATTCCGCTGCGCTTCACTCGGGATGACAGAAAAAAGAGCAATCGGTTTTTTCCGATTGCTCCTTTTTCATTACTCATTTAATCTTTTTTCAGACCGTTTGCGGAACGGCCTCGAACCGTTCGACGGCCCGTTTCAGCCAGCCGGTGATATGGATATGCTGCGGGCAGGTGTTCTCGCAGCGGTAGCACTCGATGCAGTCCGAGGCGCTGCCCAGCCCCTGCGAGAGGGAGCGGTAGGCCTTGCGACGGGCTTCGATCGTCGCGCCGTCGTCGGCGACATCCTCGTTCAGCAGCCAGAGATCGGTGGGGATGGGAATGTGTTGCGGGCAGACCGGCAGGCAGTAGCCGCAGGTGGTGCACTGGATGGGGGTCAGACGGGCGTTGAGGTCGGCCACCTCGTTCAGCACGGCGTAGTCCCGCTCCTCGAAGCCCGTGAAGCCGTCGAGACTGGCGATGTTGCGGCACATCTGTTCGAGCGACGACATGCCGCTCAATACGGTCTCCACCCCTTCCAGACTTGCCGCGAAGCGGATGGCCCAGGTGGCCGCCGACCATTCGGGCCGGGCTTCGCGGAGCCGCCGTTCGATGGCGCGGGGCGGGTGGACCAGCATGCCGCCCTTGAGCGGACACATCACCACGACCGGCTTTCCGGCGCGGCGGGCTATTTCGTAGCAGCGGCGGGCCTGAATCGGGGAGTTGTTCCAGTCCATGTAGCTGATCTGCAGCTGAACGAAGTCGACGTCGGGGTAGCGCTCCAGAATCTCCTCCAACAGTTCGGGCGAGTCGTGGAACGAGAAGCCGACCTGACGGACGAGTCCCTCGCGGCGCTTTTGCAGGGCGAACTCGAAGCTGCGGAATTGCTGCGCCTTCTCGTAGAAAGCCGCCGTGGCGCAGTGGACCAGGTAGCGGTCGAACCACTCCACGCCGCAGCGCCGCAACTGTTCGGCGAAGATGCGCTCCTGCTGCGCCTCGCTCTCCAGCAGCAGCGTGGGGAGCTTGTCCGTCAGCGTGTAACGGTCGCGCGGGTAACGCTCGACCAGCGCCTTACGCAGGGCCTCCTCGCATTGGCCGTCGTGATAGGTGTAGGCCGTGTCGAAGTAGGTGTAGCCCTGCTCCAGAAACAGATCGACCCTCGACTCCAGCTCCCGGTAGTCGATCTCCTCGTGGCCGTTGCGCACCGTTACGGGCAGACGCATACAGCCGAATCCCAATTTTTTCCGCATGATGATTTTCCGTTTGATTGCAGGATCGAACGCAAAATCCGTGCCGCGGCTTTTCAGGCTTCGTCCGGACGGGGGGATTCGCTGACGCGCTGCTGCATCTTGTAGGCGCTGGGGGACATGCCGGTCTGGTGCTTGAAGTACTTGCCGAAGAAGGACTGGTTGGGGAAGTTGAGGTAGTAGGCCACCTCCTGAATGCTCATCGACGAGTAGCGCAGCAGGTTCTTGGCCTCCAGAATCACGTACCGGTCGATCCAGTCGGCGGCCGAATACCCGCTCACCTTCTTGATGAGCGTGGTGAGGTATTTGGGGGTGATGCAGAGCCGCGAGGCGTAGAACCCCACCGAACGTTCGCTCTTGTAGTGGAGCAAGAGCTCCTGCATGAAGCGGTGGAAATACTCCTCGTTGCGGCTCTTGGCCGAACTCTCCACGCTGGGCCGGGTCTTCATGTCCTTGCTGATGATGCTGCACAGCTTGTAGAGGAACAGGGAGAAGTAGCTGCGCAGAATCTCCTCGAAGAAGGGCTGCTCGCGGGCGTTCGTCATCTCGTCGGCGATGGCGCGGATCAGCTCCTGCAGCTTGCGGCTCTCCTCCGGGGTGACGTGGAGCACCGGGCAGTCCAGCACCTGGAGCAGCGTGGGGCCCAGCCCGCGGATGTTGATGTCGATCTGTTGCAGGAGGCTCTCCTCGAATCCGATCAGGTAGCCCTTGGTCTCGTTGGTCACGATCGCTTGCAGGATGTTGTTGGGTTTGTGGATCAGAATGGTATTTTCGCAGATCCGGTATTCGTTCAGGTTGATATTGATGTTCGCGGAGCCGCTCTCGCAGATCATGATGAAGAAGGCGTTGATGCGGCACGGGTAGTTGAACAGCGAGGATTGCGGGCGGTTCTCGTGTTCGGGCAGGGCGATGAAGCATCCGTTGTGCACGATGCCTTTGGCTTCCGGATTCTTCTCGCGGGGCTCGCTGATGGAAAAACTGATGATCTCTTGATTGTCCATATTGTCGTTTTTTTTTTTTGTCCCGGACAAATATACTAATTTTTCGGCATAGTATATCTGTATTGTCCGATTTAGAGGACAAATGTAGAGTAAAAAGAACAAATAGAACAGTCCGGAGGGTTCTCCGTCAGAAAAGCTGCAGCTTCAACCCCACCGAGAATCCGATGATGTCCTGCGGGTGGAGGTAGTCGTTGCCGACGGCGCGGACGATGTAGAGATCGCAGGTGTTGACCTCGAAAAAGAGGGTGACCCCCTTGATCCAGTAGTTGCGGCGGACACTCGGATGCCACGTGGCGCGGCATCCCCAGAAGATGTGGGTCCGCAGCTTGGTGGAGAACCAGTAGTAGCCGCTCGGATAGCGTCCCGGCTGGCGGCTCCAGAACTCATGGCCGAAGATCGTGTTCAGGTAGATGCCGCCGTAGAGGGGATCGAACGAGAACCGGTCCGAGGCGTAGAGGCTCCAGGGGATGTAGTTCTGCTTGAGGGTCAGCGTGGCGTGGGCGCGTCCCGAGGAGTAGCGGGGCACGTAGCCGACCATCAGGTCGGTCTCCCAGCGGCATTTGCGGCCGTAGTCCCAGCCGAAGCCGGCGGAGATGAGCCCCATGCTGCCCGCATACTGCGCCTTGACGTGGGTGGGGATGATGCGCTCCCAGCCCTGGCGCCCGCGGTGCTGCCGGCGGTCGAGAGGCGGCCTTTCCGGACCCTCGGCCCATGCGAGGAGCGGGAGAAAGAGCAGCAGGAACAGATTAAAAAGCGACCGCTTCATATTCGTAACCGTTTTCGTGCATGGAGAAGAGCAGGTAGGTCCGCTTGCCGATGTCGGGACACTGGTAGTAGAGCACGCCGTCTTCGAAAAGATCGTCCACGCGGAGCGTGTGTTCGTGCCCGTAGAGGCAGAAGGGGAGGCCCGGACTGCGGAGGATGTAGTACTCGAAGGCCTTCTTGACGTTGTTGTTGAACTGGAATTCGCCCGGACGCACGTGCATGGCCCAGACGATGCGGGTCACCCCGGACGGCAGATGCGTCAGCCAGTACTCCATGAAGTCGAAATCCGGCACCGGGACCGAGTAGTCGTACTCCATGGCGTTCGTGTTCAGACAGATGAAGAGGGTGTCGCCGGCCGTGAAGGCGAAGTTCGTCTGGCCGAATATCCGCTGGAACACCTCCTGACCGGTGGCCAGGCAGTCGTGGTTGCCGATCAGGGCGACGTAGGGCATCGTGAGCCGGCCGAGGATGTCGCGCTGGAACTGGAACTCCTTCTTCAGCCCGAAGTCGGAGAGGTCGCCGCAGTGGAGCACGAAGTCCAGATCGCCGCGGGCGTTGAGGGCGGCGACCGCCTCCTCGGTCTCGTCGTAGAGCCCCTGCGTGTCGCTGATGACGGCGAACCGGTAGTCCGTCCGGCCGCGCAGGGCCTCCTCGAGGCGCAGGGTGTTGATCGCGTTGATATCCGTCGGGCCGTCCACGTCGGTGTCGTAGGGGTGAACCTCGAAGTATTCGCAACCGACCCCTGACAGGAGGAGCAGCCACAGCGGAAGTGTTCGGAAAAATCTCATAGGGTCTCTATTTCGAAACAAAGGACGCGTTTTGCGTGCGATTCCGCAATATTCAAAGGACGGGCCAATTGTCCGATTCCGCCCTATTGAAAAACGGGGAACGGCTTTGCGCACCGTCCCCAGCTCGTTCAGTCGTCCGGGTCGTCGCAGTCCCCGCCGCTGCCCGGCAGCTCCGTTTCGATGGTGGCGTGGGTGATGCCCTCGGCCCGCAGCCTGCGGCGGATCTCCCGCCGGACCTCGGAGCTCTGTTTTTCGTAGGCGAGGACCGCATGGACCGTCAGGGCATTCTGCGTCGTGCTGATGGCCCAGATGTGGAGGTGGTGGATTCCGATCACGCCCGGGGTCGTGCGGACCAACTCCTCGATGCGCCCCACGTCGATGTCGTCGGGCACGCCGTCGAGCGAGAGGCGCAGGCTGTCCCAGAGCAGCCTGCGGGTCGAAACCACGATAATCAGGGCGATGACGATGCCCATGATCGGGTCGATGACCATCCAGCCGGTGCGGGCGATGACGATGCCCGAAACGACGACTCCGATCGAGACCAGTGCGTCGGCGACCATGTGCAGGAAGGCGCCCCGCACGTTCAGGTCCCGCTCCTGCCCGCGCATCAGCAGCCAGGCCGTAGCGAAGTTGACGATCACGCCCGCCCCCGCCGTCCAGGCGATAGCGGCCCCCTCGACGGGCTGCGGGTGGAAGAATTTCGAGATGCTCTCGGTCGCGATCATCCCGACGGCGATCAGCAGCAGGACGGCATTGAAGAGCGACGCGAGAATCGTGCTCTTCTTGAAGCCGTAGGTGTATCTCCGGGTCGCCTTGCGGGCGGAGAGCCGGATGGCCAGTAGCGCCATCACGAGGCTGACGACGTCGCTCAGGTTGTGGCCGGCGTCGGCGATCAGCCCCATCGAGCCCGAATAGACTCCGATGCCGAACTCGACGGCGGAGTAGAGCAGGTTGAGCGCGATGCCCCAGACGAAGACCGTCGTGAGCTTCCGGGTCGACGGCACGGGGTGATGGTGATCGGCGTGCGGCATGGGTCTATCGGTAGATTTCGTTCAACAGGGCCGCCAGCCGGTAGCCTCCCTTCAGGAACTGGCGCTCCACGACCGGCGTGTATTTGTTCACGTAGTCGTAGGAGAGGTCGGAGCCCTCGGGCGTCGAGGCGTAGATCTCGGGGCAGAGGGACTGCGTTTCGTCGTACCACGACTCGAGCGTCCCGCCCGTGATCTCCGCGATCTCCTCGTCGCTCAGCCGGTCGATCTGGTTCTGCCACTCCGTGTAGCTCCATTTGTGACCCGATTCGGGCAGGGAGCTGTCCCACACCGCGTGCAGGTTGGTGTCGCGGCCGAAGAAGCGCACCTTCACGCGGTTGCCGCCCAGGTCGGTGAGGTGTCCCGCGTGCATGGGGCAGTGGAGGTCGCCCATCAGGTGAATCAGCATCTTCAGGTAGAGGGTCTCCTGTTCGGCGGGCAGGCTACGGCTCTTGAGGGCGTCGATCAGCGTATGGAGCGCCGACAGAATGTCGCCCTTCGGATTGCGCGGGGTCGACTCGCGGGTCTCGCCCTCGTCCACATCCAGGTAGTGCCAGCTCTTAGTGTAGGCGTACTCGGGGGTGTGGCTCGCCGCGTCGAGCCAGTTGCACCAGTAGACGGGCGAGTAGCCGTTCAGCACGCGGTCGACCTCGGCGGCGGCTTCGGGGGTCAGGTTGCACTCGGCGATGCAGGCCGTGACGTCGTGCCCTTTGGGACCCCAGGCCGAGGCCGGGAGCCATCCCAGCAGCAGCGTGAGCAGGATGAGCGTTCTTTTCATATCCGCAGGCTATTGGTTCATCGTGGCCAGGAACTCCTCGTTCGTATCGGTAAGGTGCATCTGCTTCTGGAGGAACTCCATCGTTTCGGTGGTGGTC
>ENA-UOJJ01004299-UOJJ01004299.1-human-gut-metagenome-genome-assembly--contig:-CS66-NODE-4299-length-13577-cov-4.187324_pt1 | contig 13577 bp, 9 predicted proteins | sample MGYA00242343_ERZ723890 | MGnify/ENA metagenome assembly ERZ723890 | reverse complement strand
ACTCCGATGGTTTTAATCTCTTTTGCCATAATGATTCCTCCTCGCGTCCGTCCGGGTTCTCATCTCCTGGACTGTTACTGCCAATCATTTTATAACATCCTTGAATGTGATTTTACTTCATCCGCCTTATATTTTCAATACGTTTCTCTACAACTTTTACATTTCCTTTACCGAAACTTTTTTCCAATTTTCCAATCAATTCCGGATCTGCGTTTACATTTCGTCCTGCAGGAAGACGCTTCACGCTCTTCTCTGCCGCCGCGTAAAGCACCACCGGATCTTTTCCGTCGCTGTCGGCAAGCATCGTCAGCAGCTCCTGCTCCCGTTCCAGACAGGACGCCTGATTCGGGAACTGAATCCACAGCTCTTTTCTGCCTGCGTCAAAAGGAATGATCCGGTCGCAGATAAGCTTACCCGCCCGGTCATCGCCCACGTCCGCATGGCCGCTGATGAAGATCTTCGCATCCTCCTGCAGTACCTCGCCGCTTCGCTCATACACATTCGGAAATACGACTACTTCCACCGTACCCAGCAGATCCTCGATCTGCAGGAAGGCCATGACCTTATTGTTCTTGGTGTATTTGATGGTTTTGCCGGTAATCATGCCGCCGATGACGACGGATTCCCCGTCATGCACCTTCGCAGCTCCGCTCTCCTCATCCAGGGCAAAATCTGTGGTCACCGCTGTGATGTTTTTCTTCCAGCGATCCATATATTCCTCCAGCGGATGGCCGCTGACATAGACGCCCAGCACCTCTTTTTCAAAGGAAAGCATGAGCTCCTTGGGGTACTCGTCCACATCGGGCAGTTTGGCCTGGAAGCTCTCCTTTTCCTCCTCGCCCACCAGGTCAAAAAGGGAAAGCTGGCCGGTCATCATGGTCTTCTGGCTCTGGGCCACGCCATCCATGATCCCTGCGTAGGCTATCATAAACTGCTGCCGGTTGCCGCCGAGGCTGTCTAAAGCGCCCGCCTTAATCAGGTTCTCCACTACACGCTTATTCACATCCTTGCCGCCCATGCGCTCAATGAAATCTGTCAGGCTCTTAAAACGTCCGCCAAGCTTCCGCTCCTCAATGATGGATTCCACCACCGGACGGCCAATGCTCTTGATCGCGCATAGCGCAAAGCGGATCGCGCCGTCGGACACGGAAAAACGGGCCTCCCCCTCGTTGATATCCGGGGGCAGAATATCAATGCCCATCTGGCGGCAGGTCAGGATGTATTCGGATACCTTTCCCGAGTTATCAATGACAGAGGTCATCAATGCCGCCATGAATTCCACCGGATAATAATATTTCAGCCAGGCCGTCTGATAGGCCACCACCGCATAAGCTGCCGCGTGGGACTTGTTGAAGGCATACTTGGCAAAATCAATCATTTCATCATAAATCTTCTGGGCTGTCTGCTCTGGAATGCCGTTTGCGATACAGCCCGGCACGCCCTCCTCCGGATTTCCGAAGACGAAATTCTGCCGTTCCTTCTCCATGACGGAAGCCTTTTTCTTGGACATGGCACGACGTACCAGGTCGCTTCGTCCCAGGGTATAACCTGCCAGCTTCTGTACGATCTGCATAACCTGCTCTTGGTAGACAATGCAGCCGTACGTGGGCTTTAAGATCTCCTCCAACTGAGGGCAGTCGTAGGTGATGCTCTCCGGGTGATCCTTACCCTTGATGTACTGGGGAATGAAGTCCATGGGTCCCGGACGGTACAGGGAAATTCCGGCAATGACGTCCTCCATGCTCTTTGGCTTCAGTTCCTTCATGAATCCCTTCATGCCGCTGCTTTCCAGCTGGAACACGCCGTCGGTCTTACCGGTTCCAAGGGAAGCGTAAACCGCCGGGTCGTCATAATCTATTTTATCAATGTCTATCGTCTGTCCGGTTCGCTCGGACGCCATACGGGCCGCGTCCTGAATGACCGTCAGGGTACGCAGGCCCAGAAAATCCATTTTCAGAAGGCCCAGTTCTTCCAGGGTAGTCATGACAAACTGAGTGGTGATGGAACCGTCGGAGGCCCGGGACAGGGGTACATATTCGTCCACGGATTTCTGGCTGATAACGACGCCCGCCGCGTGCATGGATGTGTGTCTCGGAAGTCCCTCCAGACGCATGGACATGTCGATGAGCTCCTGCACCTGCGGGTCATTTTCGTAGCTCTTCCGAAGCTCCGGATTCATTTTCAGGGCTTTTTCCAGAGTGATATTCAGCTCCTGGGGCACCATTTTCGCGATGGAATCCACAAAATTGTACGGCAGATCCATAACACGGCCCACGTCCCGGATGACGCCCCGGGCCGCCATGGTACCAAAGGTTACGATCTGTACTACCCGGTCCTTGCCGTATTTGCGGACCACATAGTCGATGACCTCCTGACGACGCTCAAAGCAGAAATCCACGTCGATATCAGGCATGGACACACGCTCCGGATTCAGAAAACGCTCGAACAGCAGCTGATAGCGCATGGGGTCGATGTTGGTGATTCCCATGGTATAGGAAACGATGCTTCCGGCTGCGGATCCCCGCCCCGGGCCTACCGCTATGCCGTGCTCTCTGGCATAATGGATAAAATCCCACACGATCAGGAAATAATCTACATAGCCCATCTTCTGAATGACGCCAAGCTCGTAGGTCAGACGGTCGCGCATGGTGCCGTCGTCATTGGGATAGCGCTCTGACAGGCCGTCGAAGCACAGCTTGTTCAGGTATTCCCAGGAAGTGTAGCCCTCGGGCACATCGTATTTCGGCAGCTTGGTGACGCCGAACTCGATTTCCACATTGCAGCGCTCGGCAATTTTACCCGTATTCTCCAATGCATCCTTCGCATAAGGAAACAGAGCCTCCATCTCCTCGGGAGACTTCACATAATACTGGCCGCCCTCGTAGCGCATACGATCCTCGTCCGCCAGCTTTTTGCCGGTCTGGATACAGAGCAGAATGTCGTGGGGCTTCACGTCCCGGGCATAGGTATAGTGGCAGTCGTTGGTGGCTACCAACGGAATATCCAGCTCCCGGCTCATGCGAAGCAGCGCCTGATTGACCGTCTTCTGCTCAGGAATGCCGTGATCCTGCAACTCCAGGAAATAATTTCCTTTTCCGAAAACTGCTTCATACTTTAATGCGGATTTTTTTGCCTCGTCGTAAAGTCCCTTCTGGATGTACCGGGGTACTTCGCCTGCCAGGCAGGCAGACAGGGCGATGATTCCCTCGTGGAACTCCTGCAGTACCTCCATGACCACACGGGGCTTATAATAGAAGCCTTCCACGTAACCCCGGGACACGATTTTCATCAGGTTGGCGTAGCCCTGGTTGTTCTCGGCCAGCAGCACCAGATGATAATAGCGGTCGTCGCCGCCGGTGGTCTCCTTGTCGAACCGGGAGTTGGGAGCTACGTAGACCTCGCAGCCCAGGATGGGCTTGATCCCCTCCGCCCGGGCCGCCCGATAGAAGTCGATGACGCCGAACATGGCTCCGTGGTCGGTAATAGCTGCGGCAGTCATGCCCAGCTTCTTCACCTGGGCCACGTATTCTTTTATTTTATTGGAGCCGTCCAGAAGGCTGTATTCTGTATGGGTGTGTAAATGTACAAATGACATGGAGTCTCCTTATCCCAGTTTTTTACAGATCTCGTTTAAAATCTCATGGGCAGTTTCTTCTTTCGAAAGCAGCGGCAGCTCCCGCTCCCCGTCCTTCGTCAGCACGGTCACGCAGTTCGTATCCCCACCGAAGCCCGCGCCTGCCTTTCTGAGACTGTTGGCGCAGATGAGATCACAGTTCTTACTCTCCAGCTTCTTCTTCGCGTTCTGAAGCAGATCTTCCGTCTCCATGGCGAAGCCGCAGAGCACCTGGCTTTCCCGCTTGTGCCCGCCCAGATATTTCAGAATATCCCGGGTTCTGGTCAGCTCAATGGAAAGTCCGCCCTCGGCCTTCTTGATTTTATGGTCTGCGATCGTCACCGGCGTATAATCCGCCACGGCAGCGGCCTTGATAATCACATCGGATTCTTCCGCGCGCTCTTTCACGGCCTCAAACATATCCTGTGCCGAAGTCACACGCACTACGTTCACCAGAAGGGGGACTTCTGCCTCGGTGTGTCCGGCTACGACGGTCACATCAGCACCACGCAGCATGGCCGCATGAGCCAGCGCAAAGCCCATTTTCCCGGTGGAATGGTTGGTGATAAAACGCACCGGGTCGATGGCTTCCCGGGTCGCCCCCGCGGTTACCAGCACCTTTTTTCCCGCCAGATCCTTCTCACAGGCGATTTCCTTTAAAATATATTCCAGCAGCAGTCTTTCATCGGGCATCCGACCGTCGCCGCTGTCGCCGTTGGCCAGCATACCGGTCTCCGGCGGGATGATTTCGTAGCCGAAGCGGGCCAGCTTTTCGATATTATCCTGGACGATGGGGTTGTGGTACATGTTGTGATTCATGGCCGGAGAAATGATTTTCTTACAGGGGCAGGCCATGACTGTGGTGGTCAGCATGTCGTCGGCAATGCCGTTCGCGATTTTGCCGATCACATTGGCGGAAGCCGGAGCCACCAGCACCACGTCCGCCTGCTTAGCCAACGCCACATGCTCCACATTATACTGGAAATTCCGGTCGAAGGTGTCGATCAGGCACTTATTGCCGGTGAGCTGCTCGAAGGTCAGCGGCGTGATAAATTCCGTGGCGTTCTTCGTCATCAAAACCTGTACGTTGGCGCCCAGTTTTTTCAGCATACGCGCCAGATTTACAATTTTATACGCAGCGATACTGCCGGTCACGGCCAGCACCGCGGTCTTTCCTTTTAAGGTTTTATTATCAAATGTCATCGTATTTCCTCCCAGTTTATTCCCCTTGATTATATGGGAATTTCGCATTTTTTTCAATACAAAGGCCCCTGAACTTTTTATTTGCTTGAATCCGCTCATTTCCTATGCTATCATTAGCCCGTAATTGTATTGTATCCCCGCTTGGGGAATAATAACAAGGAGGAAAACTGAATATGAAAACATCTACCAAAACACGGCAGCTAACCGTTCTCGGACTGCTGACCGGCATCTTACTTCTGATGGCTTATACGCCTCTGGGATACCTGAACATCGGGCCTCTGGCTATCTCGTTCAACGTGATCCCTGTCGCACTGGCTGCCATTACCCTGGGACCTGCAGGCGGAGCTGCCGCGGGAGCCGTATTCGGACTGACCAGCTTCTTACAGTGCATCGGTGTGGGCGGAGTGAGCTCCATGGGAGTCGTCCTTTTCGGAATTAACCCTGTACTGGCTTTTATCCAGCGCTTTGTACCCCGTCTTCTGGACGGTCTGCTGCTGGGATATATCTTCCGCGGTGTAAAGAAGGCTTCGAACGCGCGTCTTAGCTGCTTCGTTACCGGCTTCTTTTCCGCATTTTTAAATACGCTGTTTTTCATGACCGCACTTGTGGTTCTCTTCGGTAATACCGAATACATGCAGGGACTCATCGGCGGCAAAAATATCATCCGGTTCGTATGCGGCTTTGTGGTAATCAACGCAGTATGCGAGATGGTTTCATCGACGATTATTACCGGAGCGGTGGGCTTCGCGCTTTTAAAGGCTGGCCTGATTAACCGCGACTAATTTTTGGAAAATGATTTATTTACGGAGGAAAACATGATTCTGACCATTGATATTGGAAATACGAATATTGTCATGGGCTGTTTTCTTAAGGATCAGCTTCTCTTTCTGGAGCGTTTTTCCACGGAGCAGGATTCCACGGCCCTGGAATATGCCACCATTATCCGGGAAATGCTGGATCTGCATGAAATAAAGCCTTTCCAAATCAAAGGCGGCATCATTTCCTCCGTCGTTCCTTCTGTCACCAATACGCTGAAGGAAGCGGCCGAGAAATTCACCGGTGCCCGCATGCTGGTGGTTGGACCCGGCATCAAAACCGGCATTAAGCTGGCGGTGGACGACCCTGCCCAGCAGGGCAGCGACCTGATCGTGGGTGCTGTAGCAGGCGTACACAGCTATCCGGTACCCCAGATCATCATTGACATGGGAACTGCCACCACGGTCTCTGTCATCAATAAGGACAAAGCTTATATCGGGAAAATGATTTTACCCGGCGTGGCTGTCTCCCTGAACGCCCTGTCCGGCAAGGCGGCACAACTGCCTTATATCTCGCTGGAAAAGCCAAAGCGGCTCATCGGAAGTAACACCGTTGATTCCATGAAAAGCGGTATCCTCTATGGAAATGCCGGAGCCATGGACGGGCTGATTGATCGAATCAACGAGGAGCTAGGTGAGGAGTGCACCGTAGTAGCCACCGGCGGGCTGGCCGGGGTGATTACACCGCTGTGCAGGCATGAGATTATACTGGATGACGATCTGCTTCTGAAGGGGCTGCTGATTCTGTATTATAAGAACTGTCCGGCGTAGAAATCGGCACATCCTTTTCCCCGCCTGTCCAAAGCAGTCTGCTACAAATATCAGATAAAAAGGAGCGAATGCTGCATAGATGAGTAATCACCTATCTGGCATTCGCTCCTTTTTCTCGTTTTTTCTGATTTTTGGGCAGAAAAAACGAGGTATCCGTTCCCGCAGGAACACGTACCCCGTTCTTAATTAACCATTGATCATAAATGAAACTAATCTGTCGATGTCTTCCTTCTCGTACGCGATGATCTCAAGCTCCGGAATCTCTCCGTTGGAGAAGATGTTCGCCATAGATACATACTGGGAAAGCTTTGACTTCAGGTTCAGTCTGTCGCCCTCACCTGTAACCAGCTCAACCTTACCCTTGCAGCTGTCTACTACCTTGAAGAATTTATCGATGTCGGTAATGTTCTGTACTTTCATTCTAATTCACCCCTTTCTTCTCTTTCCCTATTATAACCGCAAAGTCCGGCTTTGGAAAGCACTATTTTTCAATTTTCATAAAATTTAACATTTTTTATACTTTTCGGCGGATACTCTTCTCGGTTATCTCTATTTTGCCCTCTTTTAAGAGTCTTCCCACCGCTCTTTTGAACGCATTTTTGCTTAAATGCAGCTCCCGCTCAATCACTTCCGGCGACGCTTTGTCTGTAAAGGGCAGAACGCCGTCAAATTCGTCGATGACAGCCAGCACAGCTTCCGCGTCTGAGTCCATCTGCAGGTAGGCTTTTTCCCGGAGACTTAAGTTCAGCTTGCCGTCCTCATGGACGCCGGTAACCCGGGCCTCCACAATGTCGCCTATTTTCGCTCCGCCATGGAAATCCTTTCGGGGCACCAGTCCGGAGTAGCGGTTATCAACAGCCACAAACGCGCCGAACTCCTCGCTTATCTCGTAGACGGTTCCTTTGACGCGGTCGTCCTTTTTATAAGGAGACTGAAGCTCCAGATACTCATACACGTTCATGGTCGCGCAGAGACGGCTGCTCTTGTCGATATAGAGGGCCACCAGGACCTCCTGGCCCTCATGCACCCGGCGGGTCTGTTCCCGGAAGGGCAGCAGCAGATCCTTCTCCAGCCCCCAGTCCAGAAAAGCACCGATTTTGCCCACCTGAGCCACCTTCAGGACGGCCAGGCCGCCCAACTCCAGCTTTGGTTCATTTGTAGTGGAAACCAGGCGGTCTTTGGAATCCTTGTACACAAAGACCGTCAGCTTCGAACCAATCTCCGTCCCCTCCGGCACCTGCTTCTTCGGCAACAGCACGCGCTCCTCCGCGCCCTCCTGCTCACCTAAGTAAACGCCGAATTCCACCCTTTTTATTACGGTTAATTCCTGTTTTTTTCCTAATTCAATCATTTTTAGTGTTTCCGTCTCCTGTTCTTTTCGTTCCTTCCGCTATTTCAAAACGCCTCGCGGGCCAGTGTTACTTAAATAATACTTACGATAGCTCTATGACCGCATAAGGCCGTCCCAGCTCATCACACAGTCCCACCGTATACCGCTCGTCCTCCAGCGCCACCACCGGGTAAATCATGTCGCCCAGCAGCGCTGATTTCTTATACTCGGCCCTCATCTGGTGAATAGGGAAATCCTCCGGTACGTATTCCCGGGCCATCTGAATATACTGGCCGTTGTTCACGTGGTGATTCGTGTCCAGATGATGCTTCTGCACCGCAAAGGGCTTCTTCATGCCGCCATTCTTCGGCATCGGCACCTTCCGGGAAGCGTACTTCATGTCCAGTTTTTCTTCCAGCACATAAGCCTGTTCAATATCCGCCGGCACCCGGGTCGGAAGTCCCGTATCCGTGTCCAGAAAGCTCCAGAGGCTGTTGGCGTAGGCTATCAGCTTTCCCTCTTTATCCCGCATGATAAAGTTACGGTAGCCTGCGAAATTCTTAAAATAATAGGGCCAGGTTCCTATTTCAATCTCCTCACAGAGCTTCGGATACCGTTCAATCACTATCTGCCAGGAAGAAAGCACCCAGACTCGATGCAGCTCCTCCAGGCGCTCCACACCGTTATTCAGCAGCTCTGACTGAAAGGTACTGCAATCCTGAAAATAGTTAATAATGCTGTTCAACGACAGCTTCTTATCCTCGCCCACCTCGCTGTAGCGGACGCGGCTTTTAAATGAATACATAAGATGTCCTCCTTATCCGCCTGCGTTTCGCCTCTATTATACAGAAACCTATCAGAAAAAACAAGCGGTTCATTCCGTCTGTCTCTCTGCCTTTCTATAACGTAGGAGAAGCCGCCAGTCTGATAAAACCTGCAGCTTCTCCTGCTATCACCCTTCACACTCCCCCTGTGTTCTGCGTTCTATTTACTTGTTATATTTTTTTCTGCTGCCGATCACTGCGCCAAATGCCGCACCGCCACTGAGGAGCAGCAGGGCCAGCCATAAGGAAATGACGTTTGTATCGCCGGTTTCCGGGCTCTTGCCATTTGTTTTCGGACTGGAAGCTGTTGATTTACTATGGCTTGTTTTGGTGCCGGACGATTTCGTGTCGGTCGGCTTTGTGTCAGCCGGCTTTTCCGTAAGCTTCGCTATGATCGTCGCGTCCTTTGTAATTTCCTTTGTGGCGGCCTCGTCGCTGTAATATTTGCCGCAGCCGTCGCAGTACCAGTACTCAATATTGCCCTCGGCGGTCTTGGTCGCCGCCTTTGCCGGAACATGTTGAAGGTGGATATGATTCTGCATATTCAGGCTGCCATATTCCTTTCCGCAGCCGCTGCAGACCGCCTTGTCCTTGCAGGTGGCCTCCCCGCCGTGATGCCGTGCCGCCAGCTTCTGCCATGCCAGTACCGGGAGTTCTGTCGTATCCTCTGCCGCATCGGTCAGGGGCTTGCAGCCCTCGGTGTCCCAGGGGTTCTCGTCTCCGGTGCGGTTGGCAATCAACAGATTCAGCACGGTGCCGTTGGCAAAGTCGGCTGCATCATAGGCTGTCGGTGCCACAACCTCGCTTTCGCTGGTATTGTCGTTTGCTCCGATGCCCTTTTCTGCTGTGCCGTTCAGATAATAGCAGTTCTTTATTTTGCCGCCATAGTGCTCATCATCGTAATCATCCCCATAGACATAACCCGCAATCGCTCCATATTTGCTTTCACCGCCTGTAGCGCTAACAGTACCCATATTATAACAATCCTGTATGCCTCCTGCTTCCGGGGTTTCTCCTACGATACCACCGATATCGTCATCGCCGCTCACGGTACCGGTATTGCTGCAATTTCGGACGATAACATTATCATAGATAACACCTGCAATACCGCCGATATCATCGTCGTCACTGGTAATCGCGCCTGTATTGTGACAATTCTCGATAATTGTATTGTCATTGGCATCTCCTACGATGCCGCTGATATCTCCGTCTCCACGGATCTCACCCGCATTATAGCAATCACGGATGACAACGCTATCATAGCTCTCTCCCACAATACCGCCAATATTATCATCACCTTTTATCGTGCATTCACTCCTGCAGCTTGAAATACTGGTGGTACCTATCGCTTCTCCCGCGATGGCGCCGACATAATCATACCCTTCTATATATCCCGTTACTGTCAGAGCTTTCACTGTGGCATTCTCCAGCTTTGCGAAAAGACCCTGATAGTCATCACTACTATTGGTATACAATCCCCGAATTGTATGACCGGCACCATCAAATGTACCTGTGTAGGGCGCTTCATAAGTTCCGATTGGCGTCCACTCTACCGCTGTCCCATCGGAATAATTACCGTCCGCATCGAAGGTTCCCTCATTGAGTACGATATCATTTATCAGCTTCGCGCAGAGACCGATTTCCCCATATTGATTCACATTTTCCCAAAACAGATACAGCTCTTCTACCGAACTGATTGGGACAGGATGCTCTTCTGTACCGTCATAACTGCTGTTATACCGCGCCGTTACAGTACCATCCTCGAAAATAGCATTACGATAAGCCAGGCGTGTGCCGTCTGCGTAATACCAGCCTTCAAAATAGGCATCTGTCTTTTTCGGAGCAGTTTTCTGCGTCGGCCATACGGTATCATCCAGTACCTGACGCAGGTAGACTGCGCCATCCAGCATATAGGTCAACAGATGGGAGCCGTCCACTACTGCCAGCTTCTCGTCCGTATAAACGGTACCGGCTTTCATCTCTATGGGCTGCGCATAGGTACCGCCTTTGATCGTGCCACCGCTCAACGGGCCGCTCGCATTACCGTCTGCGGCGCTTCCCGCGCAGATTACCATACCGTTAAACGTACCATTTTCTATGGTGTTTTTATTTGTTACGGTATTGCTGAAGGTGCCGCCGGAAATGGTGCCGCTATTTATTACCGCACCGCTGAAAGACCCGCCGGAAATGGTGCCGCTGTTTGCTACTTCGCCCCGGAAATCAGTCTCGGCTGTGTTTTCCGCATTCGGTTCTATCCTTCCTTCATTGTAAATGGTATCCTCCACCGTACTTCCGGCTGCTATGATGGTTCCGTCTGAATCCAGATATGCTCCGCAGCCCAGACTGGCCTGGTTTGCGGAAATGCCGCCGCCTGCTATCGTAAGCTTCGTACCTGATGTAATATGGAATCCGCCGCCCCAGTCGGCTTTATTTCCGGTAACGGCTGTGCCGGAGAGCGTAATATTACCATTGTCGCTATAGACACCACCGCCAGCACTGATCCTTCCATCATCCGTTGTATTTTCCGCAATATTTCCGGTAAGGTTGCCACCGCTCAGGTTCAGGGTTCCGCCACCAAACAGGTAGAAGCCGCCGCCCCATCTGGCGCGATTTCCAGTAACGGTTCCACTGTTGAAATTCACTGTGGTGTTTTCGGTCAGATAGATACCGCCTCCGTCCCAATCTGCCTGATTGTCCTTCACAGTACTGCCGGACAGCTCTATCATACCACCCTGGTTTGCATAGATGGCTCCGCCTTTATAGGCTTTATTTCCTGTAACCTCGGTTCCGGACAGGGTTATATTGCCGCCGTTACGCAGAAAGGCTGCTCCGCCCTGCTCGCTTGCCTTGTTCTCGCTGATAGTTCCACCGGATAATACAGCACTGCCTCCATCATTTACGTAAACAGCCGCGCCCCACTTGGCTTCATTCTTACTGACAGTGGCTCCTGAAAGCGTAACCGTACCATCTTTTATGTAAACAGCTCCGCCATCTATGTTTGCTTTATTTTCATTTATCGTACCACCTGTCAATTCTACTTTACCGCTTTGGTTCATATAGATGGCTCCGCCCCTGTCAGCACTGTTCTTCTCGATATTGGCACCGGAAAGCGTGACGGTACCGGCACCTCTTACATAGATAGCACCACCGGATTCCGCACTGTTATTACGGATGGTACCGCCATACAGATTTACTTTACCGCTCTTGCCATCCTTATTATTCAGCAGAATTGCTCCGCCCTGTTTATATCCATTATTTCCGGAGATTTCACCGCCATACAGATTCAAAACACACTCCGAATCATCCAGGGCAATGGCGCCGCCACCGCCATTCTCCCTGATCACGTTTCCGCCAGTAAGCTTTCCACCAAAAATATCCAGTGTACTATTATAAATATAGATACATCCGCCGCCCCATACATCTGTATTTGCGCCCTGAATCACTCCACTGCTGTCCGGGTCGCAGTCGCAAAGCACGAGACGTCCATTTCTCACTGTAATCTTATTTTTTCCGTTGCTGGCATACGTTTTGCCATTGAGACACAGATACAGTGTATTCCCGTTCACATCAAGATTCGTGTTTATCGTAGCATCATTCGTCAAATATACATACGCTTCCCCATTTGTATAGGTAATATCATCTGTCCCGTTCCAAGGAGTAAATGTTACATTGCTGTGGCTTGTGTGATCGCCCGCCACTGTATCTCCACCGCAGATACAATGCATATGCTCCGCAGATACCACCGGCCTGAGCGCCTCCTCGCCCTCCGCTGCCTGCAAAGTCGCTGCATTCCCTGATTTCTTCTCCCCGGCAGCGCCTTCTTCTTTTTGCTCTTCCTTTTTTTCTTCCTGTGGCTTTTCTGCTTTCTGTTCCTCTTTTTGCTCCACCTTCTGCTCTTCCTGCGATTCTTCTACGCCATATTTCCCGCAGCTCTCTGCCACGGCACCCTCCGCGCCGCAGACCGGACAGTCTGCATTCATGCTCTCTGCTGCGCAGGCTGTCTCACAGATACACACTGGCGTGTCCCCATTGTTTTCCTCGCTAATGATCTTGACCCCGTCGTTCGCCTCCGCAAATACCGTCATGGGAACAAGGGATAACACCATGCACAGTGTAAGCAGAATGCTCAAAAATCGTTTCTTCATCACTTTTCCTCCGGTCTTTTTATTAATTAATCGTTTAGTTATACAATATCATAATATAGCTCCGTATACAAGCATCTCTGTGAAAAGATAAAAAAAATAGTGCCTGACCTGACGGCCAGACACCACTTATCCACCATGTGATTCTCTATTCTGCTTTTTTTACCACATTACCTTTATATTTTTCCATAAACATTACGATGCTCTGTTTCAGTACCTCCAGCTGGCTCTTCAGATAATACTCATCCTCAAACATTGCGTAATGCACGCTGGCTCGAATCAGAATAAAGATCAGCGGCGTCAGCACCTCGCAGGGAATCCCAAGCTTCGCCTCCAGGCTTATGGCATACTCCATATAACGCCTGCTTACTCCTTTGAAGAACTGCTTGCCGTGTTCGATATACTTCGGATGCGTGTAGACCTGGTACATCAGCCGGTATTTCTTCCCGTGCTTTTTTGCTGTCCAGTAGGGAATCTCATCGATGAAATGCATCAACTCCATCGGATCGGTGGGCGCTTTCGCCATGAAATCATCCTCCACTTTCGCCATACAGTATCCGGTAGACTGTATAATCAGATCGTCCAGATTCTCAAAATACTGATACAGCGTAGCGGAATTACATCCGCAGGCCTCCGCTACTGTCTTGATTCCCACACCCGTCAGGCCATTTTCCGCATAACAATCGTCGGCCTTTTCCATCAATTCTATTTTTCTCGCCCGCCGGGCCTCTTCGTTTACCGTACGCAAAGCTTTCTTCCGCCTTTATATAAAATAATGGACTGATGATATACTTCAGATTTTCATTTTATCATAGCTTTTTTTATATCGCAATCTCTTCGTAGAGTAAGAAAGAATCCTGCGAAGCAGGATTCTCCGCC